>R17__coassemble_244_pt1 | contig 35215 bp, 18 predicted proteins | sample R17__metabat2_high_PE_026 | metagenome-assembled genome bin R17
GGCCCCGGACGGTGCGTAGTTGAAGCGCTTGACGAGAAAGTCGTTGCCGGCTTCGTAATCGAAGTCGTTGATGTACGTCTCACCCATAAAGGGTTGGCCCTCAATGGGAGTGATTTGATAAAGGGTCTCTGCGGGGAAGGACTTGGCATAGTCTGTATTGCAAGCATTGTCATCGCAAGAGGTGAAACTAAGCAGAAGTGCGGCGGCAACCGCCAATGCGAGAAAATTTTTATTCATATCTTCCAGATAAATGCATACAAATGTAAGAAGATTTCACCGCAATCTTCTGCCTCGAATTTCATTTTTATGTCCGTAATGTATTCATTACATTTGCGGCAATAGAACGATATTCAATTGATTAAGAAAATATCATAGAAGCTAGCCAGGTCTTCCTTATGAAGGAAATCGACAAAAGATTACAAGGCTCAATTTTTTGCGTCTTTGCACTTTGAGTTCGCCCACATAGCTATGGCTATGCTCCCTCACTTCAAGCACGAATCCATAAAATCTGCTATAATAATTTCGTGAACCAAAATAAGAATCCGATATGAAGAAACCCGTATTTGCCTTGCTGGCATCCCTGATGCTGCTGAGCGCTGTGGCTCAGGAAAATGTAGTGGCCCCGATGGCCGACGTAAACCGCGTAAGCGACCTTACGCTGGACAGTCTGAACAAAGCCAATTCGGCCCGGCCCGTGCCGGGAAGCTCGCGCAAGGGCGACAACCCCGTACTTTTTTTGGTGGGCAACAGCACTATGCGCACCGGTACCCTGGGCAACGGCAACAACGGCCAGTGGGGCTGGGGCTTTTTCGAGCACCTTTATTTCGACGAAAACCGGATAACGGTGGAAAACCACGCCCTGGGCGGCACGTCCAGCCGTACCTTCTATAAAAAGCTCTGGCCGGCCGTGCGCGAGGGCATACGTCCCGGCGACTGGGTGATTATAGAGCTGGGCCACAACGACAACGGCCCGTACAATAGCGGCCGGGCGCGTGCTTCCATACCCGGTATAGGCACCGACAGCTTGCTGGTGGTGATTGAGGAAACCGGCCAGCCCGACACCGTCTACAGCTATGGCGAGTATATGCGCCGTTTTATCCGCGACGTGCGCGAGCGCGGCGGCCATCCGGTGCTTTGCACGCTCACTCCCCGCAATTCGTGGGACGGCGATGGCCATATTTCCCGCAAGACGCAGTCGTTCACCAAATGGCAGCACGAAATCGGCGATGAAATGGGCGTTCCCGTAATAGAACTGGAAGAAACCACGGCCCGCAAGTTCGAGCAGTTCGGCCCCTACAAGACCAGCTACCATTTTTATCTGGACAAAATCCATTCCAGCGAATTCGGCGCCCGGCTCAACGCCCGTTCGGCTGCCGAAGCCATTTTGGCCTGCGAGGGTCTGGCCCTGAAGGACTATCTGTTGCCGCTCGCGACGCCCGTACAGGAATTCGAGCGGGTGGAAGGGCATCCCGTGGTGTTTTTCTGCGGCGACAGCACTATGAAGAACAAAGACAAGGACCAGGACGGAATGTGGGGCTGGGGCAGCGTGGTTGCCGAAATATTCAAGAAAAACAAAGTGACCGCCGTGAATGCCGGTCGCGCCGGCCGAAGCGCCCGCACCTATTTGGAGGAAGGCCTTTGGGACAAGGTGTACAACAGCCTGCAGCCCGGCGATTACGTGGTGATTCAGTTCGGCCACAACGATATGGGCGACATTGCCGGTGCCAAGGCCCGGGCCGACATAGACGGCACGGCCGACAGCAGCCACGTGTACCGGCTGGCCAAAGACCGTTCGTACAAAGTGGTGTACACCTATGGCTGGTACCTGCGCAAGTTTGTGACCGATGCCCGCGAAAAGGGAGCCACGCCTATACTGGTCAGTATGACGCCGCGCAACGAATGGCCCGGCGGCAAAATGGAGCGCCGTCCCAACAGCTGCGCCACCTGGGCCAGGGAAATTGCCGATGAAATGGACGTTTATTTTGTGGATATGCACAACCTGACGGCCGATTACCTGGATGCCAAGGCCGGTAGCAAGGAAGCTGCGGCTCCCTATTACAAGCAGGACCACACTCATACCTCGCTGCAGGGCGCCCATCTGAACGCGCAGATGTTCTCCAAAGGGCTCAAGCAAACCGACTGCCCGCTCCGGAAAATGCTCAAATAACTGTTCTTACTTCGGGTCGGCCGTTGCTTCGGGACGGCCGTTACTGGAAACGGGTCCGGTGCTGGTCTTGGCCGAAGGCTTTGCCCGAGGTGGACGGCCGTTGCCAGAAAACAGATCCGGTGCGAAATCATAAGGTTTTGTCCTGAGCGATCTGGTGATTTCGCCCCCGAAACGGGAGGTTTCGTCCCCAGATAGCAGCTTATTTCACCCTGCCGGCACCGCATCCCCCTTTTCTTTCGGGGCTTGGATGCGGCGCCGTATTTTTGCGGCGTGTAAAAACATCGAACTATGGAAAAACATTTCCTTACCTATTTGCAGGAGTCGGTCGTAAAGTATTGGGACCGTCCTGCCCTGACCGATTACGACGGCAACGTGAATCTTACGTATGGAGAACTGGCCAATGAGATAAACCGGCTGCACGTGCTCTATGGCTTGTTGGGCCTTAAGAAAGGCGACAAGGTGGCCATCTGCAGTCCGAACTGCGTGCATTGGGCCCTGGGATTTATGTCCATCACCTCTTACGAAGGAGTGGTGGTGTCTATCCTGCCCGATTTTCAGCCCGAGAGCGTCACGGCCTTGGTGAACCATTCCGAGGCGCGCCTGCTGCTTACCGACAACAAGCACTGGTCCTCGCTCAAGATGGACGAGATGCCTCAGTTGGAAACGGTCGTTTCCATCAAGGATTTTTCGCTGCTGGCGGCCCACAGCGAGGCCACCCGTCAGGCTTTTGAACAATGGAATGCCGTGTATGCCCAAGAATTCCCCGATGGAATCGGGCCGAAGAACGTTTCCTACCCCACAGACAATATGGACAAGCTGTGCCTGATTAACTATACTTCGGGCACTACCAGCGCCCCCAAGGGCGTGATGCTTCCCTATCGCAGCCTGAGCAGCAATACCCAGTACGGTCAGGACAACATTGCCACCCAGCCGGGCGACACGCTGCTGTCGATGCTGCCGCTGGCGCATATGTTCGGCCTGGCTTTCGAACTTATTTATCCCTTGGCCGGCGGTTGCCACATCTATTTCCTGAACCGCACGCCCTCGCCACAGATTCTTATGAAAGCCTTGGCCGAGGTAAAGCCCTATCTGCTCATAACCGTGCCCCTGGTAATCGAAAAAATCTTCAAGAAAACGGTGTTCCCCGTCACCGAGAAATTCTGGATGAAAGTGGCCTGGTACGTGCCCGGCCTGGGCCGCCTTATCAAGCGGACTATCTGCCGCAAGCTTATGGCTGCCTTCGGCGGCAAGCTCCGTTGTCTCATCATAGGCGGCGCCGCCCTGTCGCGCGAGGTGGAGAGTTGCCTCAAGGACATCCGATTCCCCTACACGGTGGGTTATGGAATGACCGAATGCGGTCCCATCATTGCCTACAGCGACTGGCGGACCTTCAAGAAGAAATCCTGCGGCCGGATGGTGGACCGTATGGAAATACGCATAGACAACCCCAACCAAAAGGGCGTGGGTGAGTTTATGGTGAAGGGCGCCAACGTAATGATGGGCTATTACAAGAACGAATCGGCCACCAAGGCCGTGATGGACGACGGCTGGATGCGCACCGGCGACCTAGGTATCGTGGACCGCAAAGGCAACCTCTTTATAAAGGGTCGTTGCAAGAGTATGATTCTGGGTCCTTCGGGCCAGAACATCTATCCCGAGGAAATCGAAGACAAGCTGAATGCCCAGCCCCTGGTGATAGAATCGGTGGTGGTGCAGCGCGACACGCGGTTGGTGGGCCTGGTGTACCCCGACTACGAAGAGGCCCGGCGCTCCGACCTGAATCTGAAGGAAGTGATGGAACAGAACCTGCTGCGTCTGAACAAGCAGATTCCGCCCTTCTGCCGCGTGAACAAGATAGAACTGGTGGAAGCCGAATTTGAAAAGACGCCGAAACGCAGCATAAAGCGTTTTCTGTACAGTTAGGGCAGCGGAATTTTTTGTATTTAACATTTGAATACATACTTTTGCGGCGGAAATGCGGTTAAGAGACCATACGGGTTTTGAAACCAGGTATGTCTCCTCCGAATTTGACATTGTAATAACCTTTAAACCAAGAATTATGAAAAAAATCCTTTCTCTTGTGGCCGTGGTGGCTATGTTCGTGGCTTCGGCCAGCGCCCAGTGGTTCGTGGGTGGCAACCTGGGTTTCTCTGCCGAAAGTTCAGATTACAATCAGGGAAACACCCAGCTTTCGTTGCTGGATACCGAATCCGATACCAAGGATTATCTCTTTGAGTTTGCTCCCAGTTTCGGCTATTGCTTCGGCGACTGGGAAGTGGGTACGGAACTGGGGTTCATCCAGAGCCTTGGCAAGTCCAATTACGATAAACTGATGTCCATTGAATCGGAGAAAAAACGGTGCGGATTCTATGTGGCTCCCTACGTACGCTACTATGCGCTGGGCATCACCGACCATATCTTTATGTTTGTAGACCTTGGTCTGTCGTGGGGATTTGGCCACGGGGTGGATGTCACTATTGTGGAAGGCGAAAAGGAAAAAATGGCCTATCGCGATATGGATTTCGAAATAAGCTTCACACCGGGTATCGAATGGCAGATTACCGAGCACAGTTCCATCGACTTCTACTGCGATTTCCTGTCGCTTGGCTATGAGCAGTGCACCAAGAACTGCGCGGCCAGTACCGCCGACCTCCGGAACAAGAAAGTGACGGATTACATCCACAACCATTATTTCTATTTCGGCGTCAATTCGTCGAGCTATTCCTATGCGCTCGACAGCTACAATTTGCTGAGCGTGGGCTACACCTACAGCTTCTAAAAAAATCGCCAGACTTATCGAAGCCGGAGCCCTTGTACGTGGGGTTCCGGCTTTGTCTTTTGAAAAAACCTGCCTACCTTCGCGGGCTTCAAACCGATAACGTATGCCCGGCACCGACTCCCGAAAATCCAACTGGCTGCTCCCCGCTTATATGTACGAGAAGGGGAACGTGGTGCGTCTGGTGTTGCTGACGGCCTTGTTTGCCCTGCTGTTCCTGAATATTTATCAGCCCTTCAATTCGGGTTCCTGGGCCAGCACGTGGGAAAAGGGCGGCAGCTTTATCTATCTGGTGTATTCCTCGCTGGTGATTTTGGTGGGAATGGGCGTGATTGCCCTGAGCCGTATGCTGCTGTACCAATACGGCAAGCGGCACGACATATCCTACCTGCGGTTTGCCGTATGGGTGCTGGTGGAAATGGCGGTGATGGCGCTGATATATTCGTTGTTTCAGGTGCTGGTGCTGGAACGCTACGACAAGGTGGACGTAATGCAGCGCTGTTTTACGGCCTGGGGCAGCGGTGTCAAGAAAACGGCGCTGGTGCTGCTCATTCCCTATACCATTGCCTGGCTTTACTTTGCCCTGAAGGAAAGCCGCCGGCAATTGGCCAGCATAGGGGAAATAGATCCTTCCCAGCCGGAACAAGAGGCGGGTCCTCGTCGGGAAATGCTCAGTTTCTGCGATGAAAAGGGCGAACTCAAGTTTTCGGTAGACAAGGCCTGCCTGTATTATGTGGAGTCGGCCGACAATTACGTGAAGCTCTATTATATGAGTATGGGCAAAATGCATCACTACCTGCTGCGCAATTCGCTGAAAAACATCGAGGAAACCTTTGCCGACAAAGGTCTGGTAAGGTGCAACCGTTCCTGCGTGGTGAATTTCGACAAGGTGAGTATCCTGCGCAAGGGCGACGAAGGCCTGTGCCTGGATTTGGACAACGAATTTGCCCCGAACATTCCCGTGACGCGCTCCTACAGCGCCCGGGTAATGGACCGCTTCAGCTCGGTTTCGCAGTCCTGAACGGCCGGGGCTTGCCCAAGCCCGGAAGAATTTCCCCGGATTTTCAGTCTTGCTGCCGGGGCTTCAGCAGCACGCCTTTTCCCTTTTTACCATCGGTTTTGACGGCTAACGGCCGGGCAAACCGATAATGTTTCAGATAGGCATTCTCGTACACTGGTGTCTGCGAATTCAGCCACTCGAGGTCGATAAAGTTGCTTTCGTTCTGAACAAAGGGCACGGTGTAATAGTGCACGCCAAACGAAGTGAGGTTCTGGAAGAAGTGAGTCCCCTGGCTCGGGTCTATCTGATATTTGCTCAGCCCGGTTTCCACAATGAGCCTTGCCGAGGCAATGTGAGGCCATTTCACCGGAATCCCCAGCCAGCTGTCGCTGGAGCCCCAGCGGCCCGGGCCGGCCAGAATGTAGTTTTTCCCTTCTTGGGTAAGCTGGCGGTTCAGCTTGTCCACTTCCCATACGGCTTGCATATTGCTGTTTCCATCGAAGGTTTCGGGTTTCATCCACACCAGGTCGGATACCTGTTCGTCTATGCCGTGCCCCAGCGCGAACGAACTGCGGATGAAAACGTCTTGGTTGGGAATGTCGTCGAGGTTTTCGGTGAGCACTTCCTGACAGTCCACGATGGGACGGATCTGAAGCAGATAGAAGGTGTGCTTTTTTTCGCTGTCCTGGCCGTTCAGGTTCACGGCAAATTCTATTTCCACCGGCCGGCCCATTTCCTCTTCGCCCAGCTTGAGTATTTTGGAAAGGATGTCGGCCAAGGGGAAGGCATCGTTTTCCAGGACGTGGGCAAACGAAATTATCTTTCGTCCGCCGTCCCAGAGCCCGTCGCGGATAATCTGGTCCATCGGATCGTAGGTGGAGGCCAGCCAGTCCAGCGTGCCGTCCTTTTCGGCCTCGCGTACCGGAATGCGCAGCAGGTTCCAGCCATCGTCCACGGCGGGGTGGGAGGCCTTGTTGGTAAGGTCCAGGGCCAGGAAACTGGTCTGAGTCTCGCGCAGCGCATAGTCGGTGGTGCTCATCTGCAGCAGGTGGTGCGGGTGTTTGGGCGAAAAACGCAGGGTCATTCCGCCGTCCACGATGTATTTGCCCAGACCCAGGGCCACGTTGGCTATGCCGTCCTCGGACTGTTCCTCGCCTATGGGATAGAAGTTTATGGAACGCGCCACGCCCGAGAAGGTGGGGTAGAAGCGGTCGCCGTAGGCGTTTCCGCACACTTCTTCGATGACGATGGCCATCTTTTCCTGGTCGATGACGTTGGACGTGGCCTGCATATAGGCCTTGCTGGCCTGGAAGAACACCGATGCATACACGCCCTTTATGGCCGAGCGCAACATTTTGAGCATCAGTTTGGGATTCTCGTCGTAGGGAATCATATAGGTGGAGTAGATGCCGGCAAAGGGTTGGTAATGGGCATCTTCCAGCAAACTGGACGAGCGCACGGCGATGGGTTTCCTCACAACGTCCACAAAGGCCGTCAGGTCGTCGAACAGGCGCTCGGGCAGGTGCGCTTCGTGGAAGGCATCCAGGATTTCCTGGTCGGGAAGGTCTTGCAGCGCCAGGTCGTACAGGTGGTTGCTATCCATAAATTCGTCGAATACGTCGGTACAGAGCACCAGCGTTTTCGGAATCAGAATCTGGGTGTCTTCGAATTGGTTCAGTTCGGGATGGCGCTTTATCATTACGTTCATAAAGGCCAGGCCGCGGGCTTTTCCGCCCAGCGAGCCGTCGCCCAGTTTGGCGAAATTCGAGTATTTGTCGTAGCGGCCTTTCTGGAATTCGGCTACCACGCCTTGGTTTTTCACCTTGCGGTACTGGATGATGGCATCGAACAGCATCTGCCGGACGGGCGTGGTGTCTTCGTAGTCCTGAATGGGAATTTTCTTGATGAAACGGCCAATGGGGAACATCGCGCGTGAGAACAGCCAGCGCGAGGCGTGGTCGCGCTCGAAGTGGTAGCGCAGCGAATCGTCGGGAATGTCGAAAATGGCTTTCTGCAGTTCCTGCAGGTCGTGGATGCGGGCCACTTCGCGGCCGGTATGGGGATCCTTGAACACAAAGTCGCCGAATCCGAAGTCGTCGGTCATTTTTTCGCGCAGCTCCTGCGGAAAGGTCTTGGAACCCTTCTGGATGAATCCCATCTCCTTTTCATCGGCCATTTTCTTGTTCTCCAGGTCGGAGGAATCGATGATAATGGGAAGCGACGGGTCGTAGGAACGCAGGTATTCACACAGCTTGAATCCGGCCTGCGGGTCCTTTTGCCCGTTCCGGCTGAAACTGATGTCGGAAATGACTCCCAGCATATAGTCCTTGTACTTGTCGTGCAGCGCCACGGCTTCTTCGTAGCTGCGCGCCAGCAGGATTTTCGGCCGGCCGCGCATACGCAGGGTGCGTTCGTGGTTGTTCAGGGCCTCGGTGGCAAAATTGCGCGACTGTTCCAGTACATAACGGTAAATGTCCGGCAGAATGGACGAATAAAAGCGGATGGAATCCTCTACCAGCATTATGACGCGCACGCCCACCGACTTGACGTCTTCCTCGACGTTCATCTTGTCCTCCATCAGCTTGACGATGGCCAGCAGCAGATAGGTGTCGCCCAGCCAGCTGAATACCGAGTCGATGGCCGACAGGTCGGCGTGCTGCAGATAGAGCGAAACCTCGCGCGAGAAGGGCGTAAGCAGCACAATGGGAACGTCGGGATGCGCCTTTTTGATTCGCTTGGTGACGTTGAAGGTGAGCATACTCTTGTCGCCCGGCATATAAATTATAAGGTCGAATGCGTTTTTGCGCAGCTGATCCATTGCCTCTTTTTCGGTGGTCACCTGGATAAAGCGCGGCGCGTAGCGCAGGTTCAGCGACACATATTCGTTGAAGATGCGTTCGTCCACGCGGCCGTCCTCCTCCAGCATAAACGAATCGTATTTGCTGGCAATGAGCAGAATGTTGTAGATGCGCCTCACCATAAGGTCGGCAAAGGATGTGTCCTTGAAGTCCAGTTTGTACTGCTTCTGATGTGCTTGTTCCATAAAATAGTCCGGCGGGCCTGGTTGGCTTCCGGCGCCCAAAGATACCTTATTTTGCCGCTTGTGATATATCTTTGCCCCATCAAATGTGTGCGATGGAATTAAGCAGGGAACAATTGGAGTGGGCCTTTGCCCACCGCCGCGACGACGTGTCGGCCCTGGCCCTGGGCAAGCTGCCTTGGGACGGTGAGGCCCGGACGCTGTTGCTGCGTCAGGTGTCGGCCCGCCAAATGCTGGAAAAGAAGGTGCCCGACTGGAGCGCCTGCCCCTGGCTGGAGTTCCCGGCTTCGCTGCCGCTGGAGCAATGTTCCTCGCAGCGTACGGCCCTTTACAAACTTGCTTTGGTCAAAAAGCTTTTTCCCGATGGAAAGGAGGTTTGCGAGGGCCTTCCAGTGTCTTGTGTTTTCCCCGATGGAAAGGCTAGCCCCGAAAGCGATTTTGCCGTTGCAAAGACAACTGTCGGTGCCGACCTTACCGGTGGATTGGGCATAGATGCCTGGTTCCTTTCCTCCCATTTCGAAACCTACCACTATGTGGAACGGCAGGAGGAACTCTGCCGCCTGGCCGGAAACAATTTTTCCGAGCTGAACAAGACCTTGCTTCAAGGCAGTGCTTCCGAAAGGAATGCTGTGGACTGCCGGAGGAATATCGAGGTGCATCAGTCCGAGGCCGACGAGTGGCTTTCGTCGATGGAAAGGGTGAATTTCCTGTATCTGGACCCTTCCCGCCGCGATGAAAAGGGGCGGAAGGTGGCGGCGCTGGCCGACTGTTCGCCCGACGTGGCCCGTCAGCTCCCCGCCTTGCTGGCCAAAACCGACGTGCTGATGCTCAAACTCTCGCCGATGCTCGACGTTTCGCTGGCGCTCAGCTCGCTGCCCGGGACGCGTCAGGTGCACGTGGTGGCTGTCGACAACGATTGCAAGGAACTGCTTTTTGTCTTGGCCGGCCCGGGTAAAGCCCCCGATTCATCGGAACTTTCCGGCCTGCCTCGGGCGACAATGGCCGGTTCATCGGGACTTTCCGGCAGTTCATTCGGAGAAACCCCGGATTCATCGGGACTTTCCGGCAGCGAGCCGGAATTCTTTGCCGTGAATCTCAGGAAAGACGGCCGGGATCAGCTGCTCCGCTTTTACCCGTCCGACGAGGCCAACGCCGTTTGCCCGCTGGCCGATTCATCGGCCCTATTGCCCGGCCGTTATTTGCTGGAACCCAATGTGGCGGTGCTCAAGGCAGGTGCCTTCAAGTTGCCCGCTTTGGCCTTCGGACTGGAAAAACTCCACGCCAACACCCATTTGTATCTGTCGGACGGCCCGGTGCCGGAGTTCCCGGGGAAATGCCTGCGCATAGAACAAGTGCTGCCACCCTCGGCCAAATCCACGAAACAATGTCTGCGGGCCCTTGAACGGGCCGAAGTGGTGTGCCGCAACTATCCCGAAACGGTGGATTCCATTCGTCGGAAATACGGATTGGCGGGCGGAGGCGACAGGTATGTCTATGCCCTTACGGCCGGCGACGGCCGGCGCTGGCTGCTGGTTTGTCAGCTTTCCTCCTGATAATAGACTTTGTAGAACTTGCCCTTGGCATCCTCGCCCTGCTCAATAAGGTTGCGGTTGCCGTGCACGTATATGTGAAAGTTCTTGTCGAGCTTTATGACGCTTTTAAGGCCGCGCTGCTGCTTTTTGAAGGCGCTTTCCGAAATGGCAAAGTTGTCGTCGATGTCTATGCCGCGGTCTTTTTGGAAGTTGGTGCTGTATTCATCGAAACTTTCTATGATGTCGCGCTGCTGGATTACCTCGTCGGCAAACTGCTGCATATTGAACCGCTCGTTCTGCCTGAAGAACTCCACCGACTTGTTCAGGAAGTCGGCCTGGTCGGCCTTGGTCACCTCGAATTGCTTGGGCAATTCCTTCACCACGTAGTTCTTGCACATAGTAAGCACGTCCTGGGTGTTGGAGTAGGAATCGCGGCGCTGGCGGGCATGCAGAAAATCGTCAATCCAGAAAACGGCCTCGCTTCGGTTGGAATTATCCACGATGGAAAGGGCATATCCGTCTTCGCGGTTGCGGTTGAACACCAGGCAGCCTTTGTCTATCTTTTTGACGCTGACGCCCTGCTCGCACCTTAGTTCCAAGCCGTCCATCGAGGGATTCACTTTCAGGAAGGTGTCCTTGGTCTCGGATTTGAACAGACCCAGCACCTGGGTGGATTCGCCGCCGAGCGAGCCCTCGAAGAAGACGGTGTAGAACTCACCGTTCTTTATGTTGGGGTGCTCGCTTTTCTCGTACAGGAAACCGGCCAGTTCGCGCGATTTGGCATACAATTGGTCCGGGTCGTCGAAAATGGCCGTGGCCGCCGCAAATACGGGATTGGCTTCCAGACCGTCTTCGTGGAAGAAGGTAAAGAATTCCTCCGATTTGAACGAGGCGGTAAAATACTCGCCCAGTACGGTACGCAGGGTTTCGTCCAGTTCCAGCGGACGTTCCGACAGAAATACGCCGTCGCCGTCGGCCTTGTTGCCCACGCGGTGCACGACGGCCGATACAAGTTGCAGTTCGTTCATTGAAAAGTTTCGGTGAAATGGTAGATTAATCGGCGCCGAACTCCATCAGGAAGGCCTTGATGAAATCGTCCAGCCCGCCGTCCATTACGGCCTGCACGTTGGAGGTCTGCCAGTTGGTGCGGTGGTCTTTTACACGGCGGTCGTCGAACACATAGCTGCGTATTTGCGAGCCCCATTCTATTTTCTTTTTGCCGGCCTCGATCTTGGCCTTGGCCTGGCGGCGTTTCTCCAGTTCCAGTTCGTACAGTTGCGAGCGGAGCAATCGCAGCGCCTTTTCGCGGTTCTTGGGCTGGTCGCGGGTCTCGGTGTTTTCGATTATGATTTCATCGGGCTGTTCGGTAACCGGGTTGATGAACTTGTAGTGCAGCCGGACGCCCGATTCCACCTTGTTCACGTTCTGCCCGCCGGCGCCCGACGAACGGAAGGTATCCCACGAAATCTGCGCTTCCTTTATTTCCACTTCGATGGTCTCGTCCACCAACGGCACCACGAACACCGAACTGAACGAGGTCATACGTTTGCCTTGGGCGTTGAAGGGCGACACGCGCACCAGGCGGTGCACGCCGTTCTCGCTTTTGAGGTAGCCGTAGGCATAGTCGCCCTCCACGGTCATCGTGGCGGTCTTTATGCCGGCATCGTCGCCGTCTTGCCAGTTGGTAATCTGATATTTGTAGCCGTGGCTGTCGCAGTAGCACATATACATACGGAACAGCATCTGGGCCCAGTCCTGGCTTTCGGTGCCGCCGGCGCCGGCATTCACCTTGAGCACGGCCCCCAGCTTGTCTTCGTCGTGACGGAGCATATTCTTCATTTCCAGCGCCTCCACCTTTTTCAGGGTTAGGGCGTAGGCCTCGTCTATTTCCTGTTCGGTAATGGCTTCTTCCTTAAAGAAGTCGAAGGCCAATGCCAACTCGTCGCAGGCGGTTTCCACCTTGCGGTAGGCCTCTATCCAACCTTTAAGTTCCTTTATCTTGCGCATCTGGGCTTCGGCGGCCTTCTGGTCGTTCCAGAAATCGGGGGCCTGCGTCTTGGCTTCTTCGGGTTCCAGCTGGGCTGTCTTGCCTTCGATGTCGAGGAATTTACGGAGCGCCTGCTGCCGTTCCTGCACTTCTTTGAGTTGTTCAACGGTTATCATAGTTCTTCGTATAAGGCGTTTATTTCGTCCAAATGATGAGCAATAACCACATTGCGCTTAACCTTGAGCGTATTGGTAAGCTCACCCTTTTCCATAGAGAAGGGTTCGGGCAGCAGAATGAACCGGCGTATCTGCTCGAACGCGGCCATATCCTTCTGAATTTCGCGGATGCGTCCTTCGAAGAAGTTTATCAGGCTGGGATGGCTCAGGCAGGCGGCCATATTGTCGGAGGGGACGTCGGTGATGCCCAGCTGCTGCATCAGCGCGGGAATTTCCTCGTAGGCCGGAATGATGAGCGCGCTGACGAACTTGCGCTGGTCGCCCACGACGGCCGCTTCTTCTATGTAGCGGTCGCTGCAGAGCGCCGCTTCGATGGTTTGCGGAGCAATGTATTTGCCGTTGGAGGTCTTGAACAGGTCTTTGAGCCGTTCGGTGAGCACCAGTTGCCCGTGCTCGTTCAGGTAGCCGCCGTCGCCGGTGCGGAAGAATCCGTCCGGGGTGAAGGCCTCGGCATTGACGTCGGGCCGGTTGTAATAGCCGGGCGTAATGGTGTCGCCCTTGAGCAGTACTTCGCCCTCGGGCGAGATGCGTACCTGCAGACCGTCCACGGGCGTGCCCACCGATCCGAAATCATACTTGGTCTGGTCGAAGCAGGCCACGGTGGCGCACGATTCCGTCAGGCCGTAGCCGTAGCAGAGCGGAATGCCTATGCTGCGCATAAACCGGCATATGTCATCCGACAGCTTGGCGCCGGCGGTGGGAAACAGCCGGCCGTTCTCGATGCCGACGGTGCGTTTTACCTTGTCGAATACAATGTCTTCCAGAAAACTGTAGGCCAGCTTGAGCCAGTGCGGCGCTTCGCGCTCGTTGCGCAGGTAGCCCAGGTTGTAGCGGCTGCCTATGCGCAGGGCCAGCTGAATGAATTTGCGCTTGGGCAGGGAATAGCTCTGAATGGCCTCCTGTATGCCGGTGTAGACTTTTTCCCAGAAGCGCGGCACGGCGCACATCATACTGGGGCGCGTTTCCTTGATGGCCATCTGCACGTCGCGCGGCTTCAGGTTCACGTCCACGCGGATGTCGTTTTCCAGACTATAGTAGGCCCAGGCCTTTTCCAGGATATGGGTGAGCGGCAGAAAACTGAGCGACGACTGGTTGTCGCCGATTATTCCGTCCAGTTTAAGGTTCATCACGCGGAAAATCTCGCGGAAGTTGCTGTGTAGCAGGACGACGCCTTTGGGACTGCCGGTAGTGCCCGAGGTGTACAGGATGTTGGCCACGTCGGAGAATTCGCATTGCTGCCGGATGGCTTCCACCTGCGGTTGGCGTCCGTTGCGCTGCCCAAGGTCTGTGAAGTCGCTGAAATAGACCGACCGGCTGTCGTTGCGGTTCAGGCGCACCTCCTTGTCGAAAATGACAATCTGCTCTAGCCCGCAACGGTCTTCCAGGGCCTCGTAGGCACGGTCGTACTGGTATTGCTCGCCCACGAAGAGCAGGCGTATGCCCGCGTCGCGCAGGATGTATTCGATCTGGGCCGTGGTGGAAGTGGCGTACATTGGCACGGCCACGGCGCGCAGGGAGTAGGCGGCGCATTCGCTTACGAGGCATTCCGGCTTGTTCTGGGAAAAGATGCCCACCTTGTCGGACGACTGTATGCCGGCCTGAAGCATCGCAGCGGCGCAATGGTCTGTCTGCCAAGAGAGTTCGCTCCAGGAAAGGCCACGCCAGAGGCTCACTTTGTAGTCGCGGTAGCGGACGGCCACGGCATCGGCCTTGGTCTGGGCTTTTTCGGCGAACAGGTGCGCCAGGTGGTAGATGGTCATACTTAGGTACGCTAGTGTTAAAAAAGTCTGCGAAGATAAGGCTTTTTGCCTAACTTCGCGGCATCAAATCCAAGAATGATGGCCCTTCTGTCCGAAACCCAGGCATTGCTGGAATCGCTCATCCGCATTCCTTCGCTCAGCCGCCGCGAAACCGCCGTGGCCGACTATATGGAACAATACCTTGCCCAACACGGCCAAACCGTTCATCGGGTAGGCCACAACCTGTGGTGCCAAGCCGACGGCTACGATGGCTCGCGGCCCACGCTGCTGCTGAATTCACACTTGGACACGGTGGCCCCCTCGGCCTCGTGGACGCGCGAACCCTATGTGCCCGTGGTGGAGGACGGCCGCTTGTACGGTTTGGGCAGCAACGATGCCGGCGCTCCGCTCTGCTGCCTGGTGCAAACCTATCTCGATTTGTGCCATAAACCGCTGGCCTACCATCTGGTGCTGGGCCTTTCGTGCGAAGAGGAAGTGACGGGTACCGGCGGCATCGATGCCCTGCTGCCCCAGCTGCCGCCCGTTTCGGTGGCCGTGGTGGGCGAACCCACCGGCCTTAGGGCGGCCATTGCCGAAAAGGGTTTGATGGTGCTCGACTGCACGGTGCACGGCGTTAGCGGCCACGCGGCCCACGCCATCGGCGACAATGCCATTTACAAGGCCCTCAAGTCCATCGAATGGTTCCGCACCACGGAACTTCCGCGGAAATCTGCGTTGCTGGGACCGGTGCGGATGACGGTGACGGTAATTGAGGCCGGCGAAAAGCACAACATCATTCCCGATACCTGCCGTTTTACGGTGGACGTCAGGGTGAACGAATGCTATACCAACGAGGAGCTGTACCAATATATCTGCTCGCAGGTAGACTGCGAGGTAAAGGCGCGCTCGTTCCGCCTGGCCTCGTCGGGCATTGAACAGGATCATCCCATTGTGCAACGTTGCCGGGCGTTGGGCCTGGAATGCTATGGGTCGCCCACGTTGTCGGACCAGTCGCGGATGCCGTTCCCCTCGCTCAAGCTGGGGCCGGGCGAATCCACGCGCTCCCACACGGCCGACGAATACGTCTGCCTGTCGGAACTGGAAAAGGGATTGGAAGTGTACCGAGCCCTGCTCGAGGGGCTGCAACTGTAATATTCAGCGCCGCTTAATCCAAAGTTCGGGATCCATTTTCTGCAGGTCTTTCCAAATCTGGAAGTGCATAATGGTCTGGTCGCCCTGGGCCTTGTCCACGTAGATGGTGCCCAGCGTCTGTCCGGTCTTGACGGTCTGCCCGGCCTTCACGCTCACCTTGTCTATATTGGAATACACCGACAGGTAGTTGCCGTGGCGCACGATGATGGAGAAATTGGTGCCCTGCACGGTGAACACCTTCGACACCGTTCCGTTAAAGATGGCGCGGGCCGAGGCACCGGGCGAGGTCTGGATGTCGATGCCGCTGCTGTTGGTCTGCACATATTTCATATCCTGGTGCTTGGCCTGCCCGAAGTGCACCACCACCGTACCGGGCTGCGACACGGGGAAGGGAAGTTTTCCCTTGTTGCTGCCAAAGTCGGCCGAGAGCTTCTTCTCGTCCACCGTCATTTCGTAAGTCACCTTGTTGCCCGACGACGACGACTGGCGGTTTTCTTCGGCAATTATTTCCTCGATGCGGTTGTTCAGCCGGCGGCTCTTCTGCTCGTAGCGGCGTTTTTCCTCGTCCAGGGCCTTGCCCTTTCGCCTGAGTTCGCGCACGGTGGCGTCCATTTTGTTGCGCTCGGCGCGAAGGTTGTCGCGCTCGGCCTTCTGCTCGGCCACCAGCTTGGCCTGGGCCTGGCGCGTGGTCTCCAGTTCGGCCTTCAGCGCATCCAGTCTGACTTGCTTCTGCTGAATGTCTTCGGCGGCCTGGCGCACGTTGCGCGAATATTCGTTCAGGTAGCGCATCCGCCTCATACTCTGCCCGAAATCGCGGGCCGAGAAGATGAACATCAGGCGGTCGTTGTCGTTCAGGCGCACATACAGCTGCCTCACCATTTTGGCATATTGCTCCTTGCGCTGGTCCAGCTGTGCCTGCAGGGTTTTCTGCTCCTCGTTTATGCGGCGGATGGAGGCGCAGGTGCGGTTGTATTCTTCGTTCAGCTTGCGCAGGTATTTTTCGGTGTCCTTCACCCGGTCGTTGAGCAGGGTGTAGCGGTACATCTGGTTCTTTACCGATTTCTGGTTGGCACTCAGGGCTTGCTCGGTTTTCTTTATCTGTTCCAGCACGGCTTGACGCTCCTTGCGCAGGGCATCGATGTCGTCGGCCCATAACCGGCCGGGAAGCAGGCAGCAGACACAGCAGAAAACGAGCAGAAAACGTCGCATGATTTATTTCTGGATAAGGTTAAACTTGTTCAGCAGGTCGCTTGGCTGGAATTCCTGGTAGCCGGCAGGAATGCTTAGCGGGAAATCGGGTTGGCCATCGAATACGATGCGCTGCAGGTTGAGCACAATCTCGGTTTTACCCTGCGAGGAACTGTTGAACGTCAGTTGCAGTCGGTTGGGGAAACGGCCGAAATCGGTGGATTGGAAATCGAGGTAGTTTACTTCGACCATTTCGTCGGCCGACGTATGGGTAAGCAGCGTTTTTTCCAAATCCTGTTGCGGCCCGAATCGGTAGGCAAGCGTATAGTCGCCGCGTCGGCAGCTCAGTTCCAGAATGCCGTCCGACGGATGGCTCACCTCGAAGTCGCGGGCGGTGGGATGCGCCACTCCAGGCACATACAAACGGTTGGACAGCAAGTTGATAAGGCCGGGCAACAGCCATTCCAAATCCGGGACGCCCAGTTCGTCCAAGGACAAATCCATATATTGCTTGCCCAGGCGGTTCACCACCACGCATCGTTCGGGCGTAACCAGCACCCGCATCATTTCGATTCCCAGCAGCGGCTTTATCGACAGCCACAGGCAGCTGTCCTTGCGCAGCCGCAGCTGCATATTCACGGAGTTGCCGATTTCCTGCTGGAGCGACAGCTTGGCCTCCAGAGTGGTGAATGGCGCGTTGTTGTCGATAAGCTGCTGCACCTGACGGGTTTCACGGCCCCGGATGAGCCGCCGTCCGCCGGCACAGGAATCCAACCCAAGGCACATTGTCGCTGTCAGGACCACGGCCAGTAGGATTCTACACGTTTTCAAGCACTTACTATTCTTCATAATGTTCCAAATAGGTTCCGGTGGCGGCTTTCTGCTGCAGCTCGGCCGAGGGCGACTCCGACAGATACACCGCCTTCTGCCATTCGGGCCAGGCGGCCTCGGTCTCGCCGCAGAACCACAGTATGTCGCCGTAGTGTTCGTACAAGGTGGCTTCGGCTTCTTCCAGATAAATGAAAGCCCGTTCAATATATATCTTGGCCAGGTCGAACCGTCCCTGCCGGAACATCACCCAGGCGAAGGTATCCAGGTAGGTGCTGTTGCCGGGATCGGCTTTGATGGCCAGGCGCGCCATCTGCTCGGCGCGGTCCAGGTCGCGGCCCTGCTGCGTCAGGAAATAGGCATAGTTGTTCAGTACCATTACGTTGCTGCCGTCGGCCTGCAGGGCCTCCTCGTACAGGCGATAGGCGCTCAGCGTGTCGCCGGTTTCGTAATGCAGGTCGCCCAGATAGCCCAGAATCTTGGACAGTTGGGCCGTCTGCCCCGATTCCAGGCAGGCCACACACGATTCGTAGGCCGCCATTGCCTCGGCGTATTCTTTCCTGACCGATTGGCACACACCCAGATAATACCAGAACGTAGGTTCTTTAGGGAAATAGCGCAGCGCTTCGCGGCACAGGCCCACCAGCGTATCGTTGGCAGAGTCCTGGCGGCCGAAGTAGATGCGCAGCAAATCGTCCCATACGTCTTTTTGGCCGGGGTCGGTGTCGAGCACGCGGTGCAGTTCGCCCAGGGCTTCGTCGGAATGCCCGGTTTGCAGAAGCCATTCGGCCATAACCAGGTGCGGCTGGCTTTCGGCCGGGAACTGGCTGAACACCTTGGCGAAGGATTCCCGTATCCAAAGCGAATCGTCGGGATGCTGTTTCAGGTAATACCCAAGGGTGAACAGCTTGCTTTCCAGCCCCAGTCCGCGCCGGGCCACAATGGTGTCGCACTGCCGGCGGAACAGCGAGTCTTCGTGGTTCACCAGAAAATAGTTGGCCAGGGTTATCTGAGCTTCATCGTTGTCGGGATAGTCGGCGGCGGTCTGTAGGAAGAACTGCCGGGCATCCGCCTCCATTCCCAGGTCGCCGTAGGCAACGCCTATGAGCAGCCGGTAATGGACGTTGTCGGGCTGGCTTTTCCACAGCGACACTATTTCCTGGAAGGCCTTTTTGGGCTTGCCCAGACTGCGCAGCACCACAAAGCGAAGCTTGGCCGACTCCTCGTCCTTGCCGGCATAGTTCTCGTAGTGGTCGATGGCCTTGAGCGCCTCTTTGTACTGCTCGGTTTGTATATACAACTGGGCCAGGTAATAGTGGTAATCGTACCGTGAAGGCTGATGTTCCACCAGCAATCTGAGCATCTCGATGGCTTTCCCGTACTGTTGGCCGGCCTGGTACAGGTTGGCCAAGTGCAGGCAGTACCAGTCGTTGCCGGCATCCAGCGCCTGGGCTTTTTCCCACAGCGTCAGGGCACTCTCGGTTCTGCCGGCCTTTTCGAGCAAGGCGGCCAGTTCGCCGTAGGCACCTGCCTGAGTGGAATCTATGCCTATGCAGAGGGCCAGTTGGTTTACGGCTTCGGGATATTGGTTCAGGGCTTCCAGCCGAAGGGCTTCCTGAAAATGGTAGCCGTAGTTGCCTACCAGATAGGCCGCGGTGTCTTCGGCGGGCCATTCCTGTGTCACGACGGAAAGCGTATCGGCTGGCGTTTCTTGGGCAGAAGCTTCGCGTGGGAACAGGAAGCAGAGGAACGCAAGCCACATTCCCCAGCCAAGCTGCCGGGTGGCTTTTCCCAAAAGCAATCTGAAAAAGGTTGAGATGCGTTTCATCGCTGAAAAATATCCGCTGGCCGCCGATATGGGTGGTTTATTGCTTGCCGGTGTGTCCGAAGCCGCCCTCTCCGCGCTCGGTGGCGCCCAGTACTTCCACCTCTTGCCAGACGGCCTGCTCGTGGGCGGCAATCACCATCTGGCAGATGCGTTCGCCGTCTTCCACCACGAAGTCTTCCTGCGAAAGGTTTATGAGGATGACACCTATTTCGCCCCGGTAGTCGGCGTCGATGGTGCCGGGCGTGTTCAGCACGGTAATGCCTTTCTTGATGGCCAGCCCGCTGCGGGGACGTATCTGTGCCTCCAGCCCGCGCGGCAGTTCGATGAACAGCCCGGTGGGGATAAGTTTGCGTTCGAGCGGCCGCAGCGTGACGGGGCTGTCCACGTTGGCGCGCAAATCCATACCGGCCGACTGCTCGGTGGCATATTGGGGCAGTGGATGACGGCTCTTGTTTACGATTTTAACGGTGGTCATAACGGTCTGTGTGAGTGGTTTAACTTGGTTTGTCTGGAAAACATCGCTTTTTGTATGTCCGAAGATTCCGGGTGACGTCAATATTCGTTTGTCGGATGATTTTCGGGTGTTTCAGTCTTGGTCGTAGGGACTTTCGGACTGGGAAAAATCCAGGAATGGTCCCTGCTCGCGTTCTTTGGGCCGCTGGCTGCGATATTCCTTGGGCGTGCAGCCGGTGAGCCGCTTGAACACGCGCGTAAAGTACTGGGGCGTGGTGAATCCGGTTATGTAGCCGATTTCCGATATGCTCAGCTGGCTTTGCTCCAGCAGTTGTATGGAGCGCTTTATGCGCATCCGGCTCACGAAATCCACCGGCGGTACGCCCGTGAGCGACTTCACTTTGCGGTAGAACACCGTGCGGCTCATATGGAAGGTGTCGGTCAGGTCGTCTATGCGGAATGCCGCATTCTGGAAATTCTCTTCGACGGTGCGCACGAGCACTTCCAGGAATTCCCGGTCGAAATTGGTTATCTGCGGGGCCGAAGGCTCCAGCTGGTCCAGCAGGGATTCGGCGGCCGGTTGTCCGTCCTGGAACGGCCCCGGATTGGCTGCCTGCGCGGGTATTCCGTCCGCCGTCTGCGGGGAATTCCCGTTTACGGCCATCGTGCCGGCCGGGTTCAAGCCGGTGAAGTAGTTCAGCAGATGCTGCCTTTGCTTCAAGATGGTCTCTATCTTGGCTTTCAGGTAAGACGAGCTGAAGGGTTTGGTAATGTAGTCGTCGGCGCCGTAGTCCAAACCCTTTATCTGGTCGTCCAGGCTGGCCTTGGCCGACAGCAGGATAATGGGGATGTGGCACAGCGAGGTATCGCCGCGGACGGCCTTCAGGTAGCCGATGCCGTCCATTTCGGGCATCATTATGTCGCTTATGACCAAGTCGGGTCCGGCTTGGCGCGTCTTTTCCAGACCTTCGCGGCCGTTGCCCGCCTCGAGCACCTCGAATTCGTGGTTCAGGATGCTGCATATGAAGCGGCGCAGCTCCTCGTTGTCTTCGATTACCAGAATCTGCTGCTGCTTGGGCGCCGCATTTCCGGCCTTGCCGGCGGCCGGGTTTGCAAGGCCTTCCAAGGTTGCGTTGTCGTGCAGGATGAATTCGGCGTTGGAATCCTCCTGATAGGTCTCGAGCGTGGTAGGCAGCCAGACGGTAAAGGTGCTGCCGGCACCCTCGCGGCTTTCCACCTTTATCTGTCCGTGCAGCAGGTCCAGCAACTTCTTTACCAGCGAAAGGCCCAGACCGGTGGAAATGCTCGGATTGGCCTCGTCCAGGGTGTCGAAGCGGTCGAACAAACGGTTCATCCGGCTGGAACTGATGCCCTTGCCTTCGTCCTTGACGCTGACCATAAGCCGATCCTTTTCGTAGCGCAGCTTAAGGGAGATGCGTTTGTCGGAAGGCGTGTATTTAAAGGCGTTCGACAGCAGGTTCACCACAATCTTCTCGAACTTGTCCACGTCGGTGTACACGGCCAATCGGTGCAGGTCGCAGTCCAGCTGGTATTCGATGCGCTGCTTGACGGCCATTGGCTGGAAACGCTCGAACAGCTTGCGTATGACCGGCACGATATCGGTCTGTTCTATGTAAATCTTCATCCGGCCGTCCTGAATCTTGCGGAAATCCAGTATCTGGTTGATGAGCTGCATCATACGGTTTATGTTCTGCTGCACCAAGCGCAGGTTGCCCCGGCCGCCTTCGCTCAGATTCTCGTGCTGCAGCACCTCCTCCACCGGACTCGAAATAAGGGTGAGGGGCGTGCGCAGCTCGTGCGATATGTCGGTGAAGAACTGGATTTTTATGTCGCTCAGTTTCTGTTCGTTCTCCACCTGACGGCGCAGGTTCAGCATTCGGAAGAGGTAAAAACCTATAAGACCGGCCAAGGCCAGGGCAACCAGCACATAGAGTACTGTAGACCAGCCAGTTTCCGAGAACCGGGGTTGCACCCGGATGGGCAGCGAACAGATGTTGTCGCTCCAGATTCCCTGGGCGTTGGTGGATCTCACCTGGAACGTGTAGTCGCCGGCGGCCATATTGGCCAGGTTAGCCTGGTGGTTGGTGCCCAGCGGAATCCATTCCGGATTCTTTTCGGGAATGCGGTAGGCATATTGGATGGCATCGCTTCCGGAATAGTCCAGGGCCGAGAAACTTATGGTACAGTTCCGCTGGTCGGTCCTGAGCTTTTGCAACTGCCCGTGGTGGATGGGCCGGCGTTCGGTCAGCCCGTCGCGGTGCGTGTCCAAATAAAGGAAGGCGACAGGTATCTGCTCCGACTTTATGGCGGTAATGTCGGTCAAGGCCTCGGTTACGTCGTATTGCGTGCCGAACAGCAGCCGTCCGTCGTGCGTGAGCAGCGGCGCGGCCTCCGAGGGATGCACCGACTTGAGCTCCTTCATAAGCTGCATATCGGCGCCGAACTGGCTCAGCTTGTTCTCCGAAGCAACCCAAAGGCAGTGCCGGCTGTCCTCGGCCACCGACAGCGTCAGGTCCGACACCTGGCTGTTCAGGGCATTGTAGTGCTCAAAACGGATGCTTTTCGACAGCAGCTTGGATTCGTCGGTCACGTCCAGGCCGCCGCCCACCGACGACAGGAACAGCCGGCCGTCGCTGTGCTGGAATATGTGATAAATGTCGTTGTTGCTCAGACTCGAAGCTTCGGAATTGCTGGAGTTCAGATAAAAACGGATTTCCTCGGGCCGGTTGAACTGGTTGGAGAACGTTACCAGCCCTTTGGTGGTGCCGGCCAGGATCAGGCCGCTACGGGTTTCGCACAGGCATCGCACCTCCTGCCCGTTGTAAATGGGATAGTTGTTCAGACGGTTCTGGTAGTGTATGAACGACAGCCGGTCCAGTCCCTTGGAAACGTCGGCCAGGTTCAGGCCGTTTCCGTAGGTGCCCAGCCATACGTTGCCCTTGGAATCCTGCAGAATGTCGTAAATGGAATTGGCAGACAGGCTGGAAGGATCGTCCTTCACGTGCTGGTAATGCACGGCGCGGTAGTGGTTGGCATCCCGGCGGACAAGCACATACAGCCCGTCGTGCTTGGTGCCTATCCACATATTTCCCTTCCGGTCGCAGGCAAGGGAATAGATGTGGGCGCCGAAGGAGAGAGTCGGATCGGCCACGAGTTCGCCCTGGGCCGAGACATTGGCCAGCCAGCTACCAGTGGAATCGTACAGACAGACATAACCGCCTTGGTCGTCGGATTCGTTTTTCCAACCCACCCATAGGCGCCGCTCCCGATCTTCCTCCAGGGCGCGCCCCAGGCTGTTGGCCGGCCCGGACAGAACCTTGGTCTGCCGCTGCCCGAAACTCAGTTGCATCAAGCCGTTTTCGCTGTTTATCCACAGGTTTTTGCGGCGGTCTTCCAGCTGAAGCATCGTGCGCAAGCGAAGGGGCTCCTGCTGCCCGTTCCGGGTGAGGACCGTCTGTTCCAGCCGGTCGGTTTCTGGACGGTAATAGCACAATTCTCCGTTGTGCGGCTTTATCCAAATGCAGCCGAATTCATCTTGCAGAAACACGCGGAAACGGGAATACGATTCGCCGTCTTTTATTTTGGGATAGCCGTAGTTTTTCTTTTTCCCCGTGGCGGCATTCACCCGCACTATGTCGCCGTTGCGGCGCAGTATCCAGATGAATCCGTTGCGGTCTTCGTGTACCTCCTGGTCGCGGCCTATGGCCATCGGATAGGTGTCCAGTTGCCCGTTGTGTGGCGTGTAGAACGAAAGCGCCGAGGTCTGCACAATCAGCATCCGCCCGTCGCTCAGGGGCCTGAGCTCTAAAATAGCCGATGAAAACGGCCCGGCGGGCAGGGTGCTTACGCTTTCCGAGGCGGCATCGTAGCGGGCCAGCAAGCCGTTGGAGGTAGCCAGGAACACCTCTCCGTCGGCTTCGGCCATCGCGTCGAAGGGAATGAAGCTGAAGGTTTGCTGGCCTTGTATCATCGTGGTGGCGGTGTCGCTCAGAATCCACTCACGACGCTGGCTGTCCATATATATTCCGACGATGTTGTTGCCCAATATGTCGGGCTGGGTGTAGGACCTGACGGCGCGCTGCCGCGGAAGGGCGGTTTCGTCCACGCGGTAGAGCACCCGGTCGCCCTGCAGCCAGGTGATGCCGTTGCCCAGGGGGTATACTTTGGAAATGTGGTTCCTAAACTGGCTGTTGACCAGGGAGAGATCCTCGAATTTGAGGGTTTCGGTATCGAAAGGGTAGCAATGTTGGTCGTAGGTGGTGCACCACAGGCGGTGACAGCTGCTTTTGTCGACCGATGTAAAACGATGGCTGCTTATGCGCACTTCGTCGGTGGGGTAGGTCTTGAAGTTTTCGAAGGCATAGCCGTCGAAGCGGTCCAGGCCGTTGTAGGAGGCAAACCACAGGAATCCTTCGTCGTCCTGCACCATTCCGGTGATGTTGCGCTGCGACAGCCCGTCTTCGGTGGTGTATAGGCGAGCCGTGACAATGCTTTGTCCGAGGGAGGGCGCAAAGCTGGCACAGAGTATGGCTATAAGCAAGATTAAACGCTTATTCATCAATGCTTTGGTTTTAAAAATATTCCCGGGAAACCCGGTAATCGGGGTTCTGTTTCCCAACGGCAAAGATGAAGAAAAATACGCTATAATCCAACGGCGTTCTGCCCACATCGCGGCCCTGGAAAATCTTGTTTGGCAGAATACCTTGGCAACAGGCCCGGATTAGCGCGTCGCCTTGGCTACGACGGCCTGCAAGCGGTTCCCCCGGCAGGTTTCGGCCTGCAACAGATACAGTCCGCCGGGCAACTGGCCCAAATCCAGCCGACCTTCGCACGGGGCGATGCCTTCGGCCCCGAAGTCCCGCTCCTGGCAGATGCGTCCCGAAAGGTCGCTAATCCGCAGACGCTCAATGGCTTGGCTGCAGGTCCACGAAAGCTGTCCGTCGCGACAGACCGCCTGCAACGAGGGCATTGCCTGCACCGACGCAAGCGAGCTTTCCAGGCCAAAGACGGCCGAGAGCCGAGTGTCGGCGCCCAGCGCAAAGGTGTAGGGATTCTCGGTGGAAACGGTGTCGTCGGCCATATCGACCCAGCCCAGGAATACGAATCCTTCGGCGGGCGTGGCCGTCAGGGTAAGGCTGGTGCCCTTGTCGAATTTTCCGGCGGCGATGGCCGTCCCTGCGCTGGTGGCCGCCACGCTGCCTTCGTCTTCGTCGGGCAGTTCCCAGGAAAAACTGAACTGCTGCACGGGATTCAGGGCGGCATACAGATTGGCCATTTCGGTTTCGGCCGAATAATACGAGCGGGTGGTGCTCACGTCGCTAAGGGCGCCGTTGGGGCTGATGGCATAGACGGTGTAGGTGTCGCTGCCGCCCTTGGGATTCACGAAGCAGTTGCATTCGCTCATTCCCACCAGCTGCTGCCCTATGTACAGCAGGTAGCCGATGGCGCCTTCGGAGGCCTCCCATTTCACATAGCCGTCGGTGGCGGCTATCTTCTTTATCAGTTTCGAGCCGGTGGAGGCCGGGCCTACGGGCACCAGCGAGGGCACGGGGTCGAATACGTTCTTTTTGCCGCCTATCTTGGCATAGATTTTTTCGAGCGTCATCAGGTTGTAGCGGTCGGTCTCGGAAATCTGCAGGCTCCAGCTGACGCGCTTGGAAACGTCGGCTTTGGTTTTGCCGGTGGCGTCCAGACTGTTGAATTCGCCGAACGAGCAGTTTTTCCAGGTTTCGTCGCCCATCTTGGCCCAGCCGGCCGTGTTTATGTGGCTGCCCAGCCGGCACCCCATAAAGATGCTGCCCGACTTTTCGCCCCAGGGACGTCCCAGGTAGCAGCTGCCCGCGCCCACGCCGTCGGAGGCCGTCAGGTAGCAGTCTTGGAAAAAGAAGGTGTAGTAGAGCGTGTTGCCGTCGCTCAGGGTGGAGGTGTAGTCCACGTCTTCGGGCGCTGTCACATAGCCGCCGGCCACGCTGTTGATGGTACATTGGTAAAAGTAGCCGCATCCGCCGGCGTAGATAAAGTCTACGGCGCCCTCTATGAGGCATTTGTAGTAGAAATAGCGGCAGGTTTTCTTGGTACGGTGGGTGTCCTGGTAGCCGGTAATGCGGCAGTTCTTCAGAATCTGGCGGTCGCCGCACTGGTACAGGGCCACGGCCTGCGCCGCCCGCGAGGGATTGCTCACGGTGACGTTTTCCATATAGAAGTCGGGTGCCGTCACGGTCATCGTAGGACAGGTGGCTCCGTCGGCGGTTATCTGGCCGTCCTTGCCCGGGTAGGAAATGGATTTTCCGTTGTAGTCGTCCCACTCGATTAGCACGCTGTCGCGGTTCTGCCCGATGATGCTTATGATTTTTTGGGAGGACTGCCAGCGGTTACCGATGAATATCTTTTCGCGGTAGGTGCCGTTTTTCACGAATATCAGGTGGCGCTGCCCGTCTTCGGGCACGGAGTCGATGGCCGCCTGCAAACTGGCAAGGTCGCCACTGCCGTCGGTGGCCACCACCAGTCCGAAGGGCTTGGCGGCCTCCATTTCGATGGTTTCGCCGCACAGGCTGTTAAGGTAAACCTCCAGCACCGAATAGCCGTTCTTGAGAATGGTGCGGCCGTCTTCGGGATTGGCGGGATCCAGGCCGTGGGCCGTTTCCCAGGCATCGTCCATACCGTCGTGGTCGGCGTCGCTTATCTGGTTGTAGGTTTGGTAGGTGGGGTATCCGCCCACGTCCGACGGCCGGTCTATGATGCCGGGGGCCTTGGCGCTCTGCGAACCGGTGTAGGCGGCCTTGCCTTCGCGCACCTCGCGCACAATGCGGCGGTCTACCGTGTCGCGCGGAAAGGCACCGGCGCCCTTAAGAACGCTCTGGTAGGCCTCGGCCGCGGTTTCGGTAGTCACGGGATCGCTCACCTCGAAGGCCTCCGACATACAGATGTCGGCCTTTTTCCAGCCCAGGCTGGTAAAGTTGCTGTAGTCCAGCCCGGCGTAGTTGTCCTTGTTTTTGTCGGTGTTGGCCGTGCCTTCCATATAGTTGCCGCTCATATACCACTGCGTGCGGTATTTGTGCGGATTGTCGCCCGAGGTGTTGTTGACGAATTTCGAGCTTTTGGTGCCGGGATAGGCGGGTCCGGGTTTCCAGTAGTTGCCCACGAAGTTTATGCGCTGCGTCAGGCCGTTGGCATCGAAGTCGGCTCCGTAGCACGAACCGGCGCTGCCCCAGTTGTAGTTGACGTTGTTCACGAAGTCGATGAGCACGTTCAAGTCGTTGCTGCGGGCACCGTTGAACCTGGGCGAGCGGCTTTGGTTGTGGGCCAGCAGGTTGTGGTGATAGGTGGCCGTCTGGCCGCCCCACTGGGTGCCGTATCCGCGCACGCCCTTACCGTGGCCGGCGTCGTACAGGCCTTCGTGCACGATGCACCACTGGACGGTGGTGAGGGTGTTGTCGTATATGGTCATATTCTCCTCGCCGCTCCAGCCAAAGGTGCAATGGTCTATAATCCAGTTGCTGGCGTTTTCGATGCCTATGCTGCCGCCGGCCAGGAAGTCGTTGTTTTCGTCCAGCCCTATACGGAAGCGCACGTGCCGTATAATCAGGTTCTGGCAGCCGCCGAAATTGCATTTGCCACCGCGTATGCAGATGCCGTCGCCCGGAGCCGTCTGGCCGGCAATGGTGGTGCCGGCGGTGCGGTTGCAGCGGATGTCGCCCTTCAGGTATATGACACCCGACACGCGGAACACCACCGTGATGGGCTCGTTGGAATATTGCTTGAGCGCCCAGCGCAGGCTGCCCTCTATGGGGTTGTCGGCATCGTCTTCGAGGGTGGTTACTTCCACCACGCGCCCGCCGCGTCCGCCGCTGGCCCATTTGCCGAATCCTTCGGCGGTGGGGAAGGCTGGGGCCTGGGCATTGATAACTCCGTTCAGACCAAGTGCAACAAGCAAAAGCAACAGACAAGCGATACGTTTCATAGCAGTCAAAGGGTTATAGGGTCGGCAAAGATAAGAAAACATCTCCGATAACGTCTGGGCAGTGAATTTCCAGGTAAAAAACAGCCTCGGGGGAAACCCGAGGCTGCTGGAACGGGGTCGCGGAACGACCCGCTGAAAAGGTTCGTGAAAAGTTTAGCGGAGACTCTGCACCTGGCTTATGGTACCTTGGGCAGAAGACTGCCGAATCAGGTAGAGGCCTTTGGGCAGGCCGGCTTTCCAATCGGCGGCCGGGACGGAGGTCTTCAGGCGACGGCCGCACAGGTCGAATACGTCAAGGGGCAGGCTGCTGTCTATCTCAGCTGCCGTCTGCAGCCGGGTGGGCAGGTTCTGCCGGACGTAGATGTCGGTGACCGTCATACCGTTGCGGCCCGCCGAGCCCAGTATGGCAGACGATTCGTCGGGCTTCAGGCAAAGCCGTACGAACCGCTGGTTGTCCACGGCCTCGGGCAGTTCGGCAGAAAAGTCGTACCATTTCCCCGACTGCTCCATTTCGAACGACGCGCACGGCGTCAGGTCGCCGCCTTCCTCGGTGGCGTAGCACAGGCTCTGGCGCTTGTAGCCGTTGCCGTTGAAGGCCGCCGAGAAGAACACTTGCAGGTGGCTGGCTCCTTCGGCCGAAAAGTCAATCGTGGGTAGGTAGGCCTCCTCCAGTTCGTCGATACCTTGCACGCCAGTGCGGCCATCGACCGTCGAGGCCGTCCACACGCTGTTCATATCGTAGGCTTCGTTATAGAAGTTGAATACCCCCTGGTTGTCCTGGCTGGCATAGATGTCGGCCGGATAATATTCGCAGAAGCTCCCCGCGAAGGTCCAGGCCACTATGGCAGGGTAGGCCGTGTAGATGGCCTGTATGCGCCGGGCCCCGGTCATTGTCACCTCCAGCGTGCTTTCGCTGTTGCCGCCCTCCCAGTTGCTGAACTGGTAGAAGGGGTCGCTGGCGGCGGTAACCGTTACCAGACTGCCCGCCGTGAAGAGCAGTTTGCCGTCCTGCTCGATGGGCGAGGGCGAGAAGCTCAGATAGCTGATGGGCGCGTTGTACATTTCCACCGACAGTTCGTAGAGCGTAGTCACTTCGAAACAGGCCGTAAGCGCAATGTCGTCGGCCACGGTGAACGTGTAAATGGAATCGGTGGAAACTTCCTTGCCGGTTGCGTCTTTCCAACAGGAGAACTTGTAGCCGTAGGCAGCCGAGGCCGACACGGTGGCTTGATTTCCTACCAGCACGCGGGCGGCCGATGCCGTGGCGGTTCCGCCGATGGCCGGAGCCGATTCGGTGGTGACGAAGGCCCGGTAGCTGGGGTTCAGGCTGGCTTTCATTGTTTCGGGAGTGGCAACGTTGGCCGTGCCGCTCAGGGCACTTTGGCAACCATTGGCACCGATGGCCCGCACGGTGAACGTGCCGCTGTGGCCGTCTTTGTCGTAATAGCTGTTGCCGCCGGTGAAGGCCAGGAACTTGCCGTCGAGATACACGGCATAGGCCACGGCTCCCTCGCAGGCAGTCCACGAAAGGTAATTGTTCTTGTTGGTCAGGCTCTGCGGCGTGGCCAGCATCAGGGTCTGCGTGGGATCGAAGGTGGATTTGCTATTGATGGTTTGGCTTATCACGTCCCAGGTCATCAGGAAACAGCGGTCGCGCTCGCTTATCTGGCGGCTCCAGCTGACGCGGCGCGATACGTCGGCGGCCGATTTTCCGTCGGCCGTCAGGCTGTTGTATTCGCCGAAGCAGCAGTCCTTCCAGGTCTCGTCGCCCATTTTGCTCCAGCCGTCCTTTTCGATGTGGCTGCCCAGCCGGCAGTCCATATATATGGCGCCCGACTTGTCGCCCCAGGGATGTCCCAGGTAGCAGCCGCTGGTCACCCCGTCGCCGGCCTTCAGGTTACATTCCTGGAAAAAGAAGGTGTAGTAGAGCGGATTGCCGTCGCTGAGCGTGGCCTTGTAGGTGACGTCTTCGGGGGCCGCAATGTGACCGCCGCGCGTGCTCACGATGTCGCACTGGTAAAAATAGCACATTCCGCCGGCGTAGATGTAGTCCACGCCACCCTCTATGACGCACTGGTAGAAGAAGTAACGGCCGCCCTTGTTGCTGCGGTGCGTGTCCTGGTAGCCGGTAATGCGGCAGTTGCGCAGCACGTGGCGGTCGCCTTTCTGGTAGAGCGCCTCGGCCTGCGACCCTTTTCCGTAGCTGTTCTCCACGGTGACGTTCTCCATATAGAAGTCGCTGGCGTTCACCGTCATAGTGGCGGCATAGGCGCCGCCGCTCTTGTTGCCCTCGGTGGGGTCGTTCACCACGGTTTCGTGGCAGTCGTTGTGGGTAATCACCACGCCGTCGCGGCTTTCGCCTATGAGGCTTATGATTTTCTTGGTGCCGCTTTTGTGAGTGCCTATGTACACTTTTTCGTCGTAGGTGCCGTTGCGCACGAAAATAAGGTGCCGCTTGCCGTCTTCGGGCACGGCGTTGATGGCTGCCATAATGGTGGTGTAATCGCCGCTGCCGTCCTGAGCCACAACAATGTCGTAGGGCTGGGCGTATTCAATGGCAATTTCCTCGCCGCAAAGGCTGTTCAGATAGGCCTCGAGCACGGTGTAGCCGCTCTTGAGCACAATGTTGCGGTCGGAACGGTCGGTGGGGTCGAATCCGTGGGCGGTTTCCCAGGCATCGTCCATACCGTCGTGGTCGGCATCGGTAATTTCGTTGTAGGTCTGCAGCTCGGGCCATCCGCCGGCATCGCTGCCCTTGTTGATGATGCCCTTGGTGCGGCCCTTGTTCAGGGTGCCGTAACATTCGGCCGTGCCGGTGCGCACTTCCTTGACGATGCGGCGGTCAAGGGTGTCGCGGGGGAAGGCACCGGCTCCGGCCAACACGCTTTCGAAGGCCTGCTCGGCCGTTTCGGTGCGCACGGGATATTCCACTTCGATGTGGTCGGATTTCATATCGGCCAGTGTCAGACCCTTCACAGCCTCGGTGTAGGCACTGATGTCGAAGCCTTTGTAATTGTCGGTGTTGAAAGCACTGTTGGCCGTGCCCTCGATGTAGTTGCCCGACAAATGCCATTTGCCGTAGCTCTTGCCCTGGCTTCCCTGGTCGGGGTTGCAGTAGGAGGCGCCTATGAAATAACTCTTCTGGCTGCCGTCGCGGGCCGGACCGGGCTTGTAGTAGTTGTTGACGAAATTCAACTGGAACAGGCCGGCATCGCCCTGGCGGTTGTCGCCGCCGTAGCAGGAGCTTTGTTTGCCCCAGTTGTAGTTCACGTTGTTCACGAAGTCGAGCAGCATCACCACGTCGTTCTTGGTGGTGGCCCCGAATCGCGGACTGCGGTTGTAGTTGTGGGCCAGCAGATTGTGGTGATAGGTGGCCGTCTTGCCGCCCAAAACGGCGCCGTAGGAACGGGCGCCCTTGCCGTGACCGGCATCGTAGAGGCCTTCGTTGAACATACACCACTGCACGGTGGTGTGGTCGTTGTCGTAGAAACCGACGTTTTCTTCGGCGCTCCACGAGAAGGTGCAGTGGTCCACAATGAACTGGCCGCCGTTTTCAATGTTCAGGCAGGCGCCGGCAATGAAATTGGCCGATCCGGGCACCTGAGTGGGATCGTAGGTGTCGTCGTTGAGCGTGCCCACGCGCGAGCGGATGTGCCGGATTATAAGGTTGCGGCTGCCGCCCAGGTTGATGGTGCCGTTCTTGAAGCAGATGCCGTCGCCGGGCGCGGTCTGGCCGGCAATGGTTATGTCGCTGCGGGTGTTGCGCAGGTCGTTGCCCTTAAGGTCGATGGTGCCCGACACGCGGAACACGATGGTGATGGGCTGGCCCTTGTATTGCTTGAGTGCCCAGCGGAAACTGCCCTCGGGCGGGTTGCTGGGGTCGTCGAGCAGGTTGGTCACTTCCACCACTTCGCCGCCGCGGCCGCCGGTGGTGTACATACCATAGCCTTCGGCCGTGGGGAAGGCGGGCGTCTGGGCCTTGAGCAGACCGACTGCCGGCAGCAAAGCCACCACCAAAAGGAAAATCTTTCTCATTTTATAAATGGTTTCAGAATTGTTGTTCCGTGTCAGTAAATGAACTTCCGACCTTTGCTTATGTACAGCTGGCCGCGCTGCAACTCGTACACCCGCCGGCCAAGCAGATTGTAGACGGGAGCGTCCTCGCCAGATACGGGCACCGCCGTCAGGGCATCCACCGGCTTTTCGGGTTCCTGATGGAGCAGGCTGTCCACGCGGATGGTGATGTAGTCGGTGCGGCACTGCTCCTTGTCGTCGTTGTGGTCTTCGTAGAATTCCACGCGAATTTCGTCGTCGTGCAGCAGGGTGATGTTGCTGAAGGTCTTGTCTGTCATCTTGTTGTTGTCGGCGCTGGAATAGATGGAGCCTACCTTCTTTTCGTTGACGAATATGCCGAAATAGTTGCGGTCGTCGTCCTCGTCGAAGTAGCGGACGGTAAGGGTCACGACGGCATCCTCTCCGGCCCAGTTGCAACTCATTGTGCCGGGGCCGCTTTCGCCCGATACCACCTTGGCCTTGAACCACTTGCCGTTGGCGTCGTCGGTGGATGTCTCCAGGAAGGCCCGGCAGTTCAGCACCATATTTTCGCATTCGGTCTTGCCTTCGTAGGCCAGACACTTCTTGGAACGGAAGGTCCACACTTCACCCTCGGTTACCTGGCCGTCCTGGCCGACGGCATCCACGCGCCAGTAGTAGTCCTGGCCGTATTTGAGGGCGCCGGGGCCGTACGTGGCCGTGGCCGTCGTGGCCACGCAGCTGTCCAATTGGGGAACCGTGTCGAAATATACGCGGTAGGAAGCCGTCTGGAAGGCGGGCTGCCAGGTGAGCAGCACGGGGGCCGTCGAGGTGGCCGAGGGAGCGTAGCGCAGCTTGGCGGCGGTCTCCTGGTCGGTCGGCGTGGGACGGCTGGCAGCGGCCGGTGCCGTGCGCAGGTGCCAGAGGTCTCCCGTTACGTAGGAGCTGTCGGCCAGCAGGCCGCGCACCTGCCACACATAGTCGGCGCCGGGTTCCATATCGGGCATCTCAAAACTGGCCGTCGTGGCCGTGGCATAGTTGTAGCAGTTGTCCGTGGCCTTGCGCCAGCGGATTTCCCAGGCCGACACCGTGCCGGCCCAGGCCCATTTCAGGGCGGGTTTCGTCACAAAGCGGGCACCGTTGCCGGGCAGGGGCAGAATGTCGTTGCCAATGCCTTGCTGCGGGCCGGAAAAGGCTTCCACCAGGGCGGGAACGCTATCTACGGGGTCGCGGAGCCATTGGTAGTCGTACCATTCGCCGGGCGTGAAGGTCTCGTCGCCGGTGTCCTTCTGGTTGCCCGAGCAGCTTACGAACTTGTTGTTCACGCTTTTGCAGTAGCCGTAGAAGGCCGAGGTCTTCTCGCTGGAATACGATTGGTTGAAGGGCTCCTTGGAATTCAGGAAGTAGCTGTTTTCTACATACATCTGCGTGCCGCAGAAATAGCCTATGCAATAGGAGGTGATGGCCTTGTAGTAGTTGTTGAAGATGTGCCCCAGACCATAGCCCATACGGGGGTTGCGCTGGGTGGCACTGTAGAACCAGTTGTGGTGGTAGGTGACGTGGTTGCGGCCCACGTCCTCGAAATGGCTGGTGCCCGAGTTGGCCAGCGACACCTTGTTGTGGTCGTGCATACGGCACCACGATACGGTAATGTAGGACGATCCCAGCGTCAGGTCCAGCAGTCCGTCGCTCGAATCGGACAGGTCGAGGTGGTCGAACCACAAGTGGTGCGAATTGCGGGCAGCAATGGCGTCGGGCCCGCCCTTTTCCACGGTAAGGTTGCGGATGATGATGTTCTGCTTGCCGTTTATGTCTATATAACTGCCGTAAATCTTGGCGCCCTTGCCGCCGCCTATGATGGTCTTGTTGCTGTTTACCGACACCGTGCCGATGCTTGTCAGGTCGGCGTCCACGAAAATCACATAGGGCTCGGTCGCTTTGGCATACTTTATCAGGTCGGCGCCGGTAGTGACGTGCACCACCTTGCCGCCGGCGCCGCCGGTGGTTCCGCTAAGGCCGTCGGCCTCGTAGCAGGCCCATCCTATAAGGCCGTTGGAAGTGGCATCGTCCCAGACGGGTTGTTCTTGTGCGGTGGCCGACCATACGGCCAGCGCCGTCAACATCAGGCAGAGGAGCTTTTTCATTGCTGTGGGGGAATAAACTCAGTTCTTTACAATCTTGAAGGAGTGCTCGCGGCCATCGGTGTCGGTGGCACGAATCAGATAAATGCCGCGGGCCAGTCCGCTCATATCCAAGCCGTAGAGTCCGGTGGCACTGCATTGGGCCTGCTTGGCCAGCCGACCGTTCAGGTCGAAGGCCTGGAAGCCGATGTAACGGGCTTCTTCGAGTTGCTGCAGGGCATCTACCGTCGCCAGCTGCGATTCGGCCACGGCCACGCCGAAGGGACGGCTGTACTGCGTGCCCTCGGCATCCTTTACGCTTATGCTGCCCAGCACCAGTTCGTCCTGTTCACCGGCCTTGATTACCAGAATGGAATCGCTTTCCAGCTGGCACAGCAGCGAGGTGGCCTGCAAGTCGAAATTGTATTCGGGCTGGGCCGTGAAGCCCTCGAACCATTGCTTCAGGTTGACGCGCAGGGTTTCGCCCCGGGCCAGCAGCACGTGCGGGTTGGCCATAAAGTCCAGATAGTCTTCCAGCAGAGTGTAGCCATCCTGGTCGGGATCGGCATTGCTGTCGGAGAAATCGCCCTGGGCCGACTCGGGGTTGGTGCCGCAATAGGCCTCGTACCAGTTGGGCAGGCCGTCCAGGTCGGTGTCGAAATCGGCTTTCCAACTGGTTTCGGGATATACTTCAAATCCGCCGCACTCGCTTTCTTCCTTTATCTGTCCCTGATAGCCCTGCGAACCGGGGTAGTAGCACACGCCCTTCAGGGCTTCCTGTACGCAACGCTTGTCGTGGTCGTCCAGCACGGGCTGGTCGGCGCCCATATTGCTCAGGACAATCTTGAAGGCATCGCGGGCACTGTGCACCTCGGCGTAGGAGGGGAAGAAGGGTTCGTCCACGAAGGTTTCGTAATCGATGGTCACGCCGTCGGAAATGTCAATGCGGTAGGTGTTGTTCAGTGCATCGTCGGTAAGGCTGCCGTCCTTGTTCTCGCGCACGTTGCCGGCCACGTAGGCACGGTTGGTGCCCAGGCCGTAGCCCTGGTGCTGCATTTCGAACAGATACTTCTTGTTGGAGTCGGGGCCCATTTTGTAGTAGTTGTTCACGAAGTTCACCTCGTGCGAGCTGCCGTCGGTGGTGCGTTTCCACCAG
>R17__coassemble_248_pt1 | contig 34330 bp, 20 predicted proteins | sample R17__metabat2_high_PE_026 | metagenome-assembled genome bin R17
GGTGTCCACGGCCAAAAACGAATACATATACGATATGGCCGTATCCAGCCACAGCAAAAGCGGCCCTGCGATGAATTATTTGTATAATGCTGGATATATAGTCTGCACGCACAACCTTAACGAGTCGGCCGATGGCAAATATGTGTATGTGGGCGTCAAAAAAGCCGTCGGCGATTATGTGACCGACATCGAGGACGAGGTGCAGGACGAGGAAGGCGAGCTCCGGACAGTGCGGCTGACGGCCCGCGAAGCGGCCCTTTCGTACGCATTGGTGTCGTACGATAACGTTCAGCCGGCCGCGTTTTACGGCCCTTACTCCGGCAACGAAGACCTGAGCGATTTTGTGTTCCGGCAGGTGAAGCGTCTGGGAGATTCGAACGGCGACCTGAACCAGGATGCCGGCGGCAAGTGGATTTTCCTGTGGATTTCCCGCGACTTCAATTCGGAATACGTGATTTCGGGATTCGGCGGAGACTATTACAGCAGCAGCCGGGACGATGGCTCCATTCTGCACGGTGTCCAGCTAAAGAAAGGCAGCGATGCCTCTTGTATGGAGAGCTACATCGTGGAACAGCACGCCGACTGCAATCGCGGTTCGGGTACTTGCTGGGGCGGCAGCAAATATTCCTACCTGATGATGGAGCGTATCCGCACCTCCAAAAAAGAATAAGTTTCAGCTCATCGCAATGGCCAGGATGTCGGCCGGCGTGTCGGCCAGGTGCCGGGCACCGCTGTCCACCAGTTCCTGCCGGGGACGGAAGCCCCAGGTGACTCCGATGGAGGTGAATCCGGCGTTGGCAGCCGTAAGCATATCTACGCCGCTGTCGCCCACATACAGAATGTCTTCGGGCCTGTCGTGGCAGTCCATCTTGTCGAGCAGCAGCCGGGCGGCCGTCGGGTCGGGTTTGTGCGGCAGCTGGGCCTGATGGCCCATCACTTGGCGGAAATAGGGCCTTATGCCCAGAATGTCGCAGATGGGACGGGTTATCTCGTCGGCCTTGTTGGAAATCACTCCCATTTGGAAGCGGCGCTTGTGCAGTTCCTCCAGCAAGACGCGGATGCCCGGATACAAACGGGTGTGTATCACGCAGTGGCTGCGGTAGTAGGCCATCAGTTCCTGAAAACAGCTTTCCCACAGGGCTTCGGCCTGTTGCCGGGCAAGGTCGGAAGGACTCTTGGAGACGTCGGCTCCGCCGGCCTCTTCGTACACTCTTTCCGGCGGCACCTGCATCAGGTCGGGACTGCCCGTTATGAGGGCGCGCAGGTCGGCGGGAAAGGCCCTCAGGCACAAGTTCTTAAGGCCGCGGCCAATAAAGCGGCGGTAGGCGGCTTCGTCGTGCTGGGGAAATCCGTGGGCGGCCAGCACGTGGTTCATGGCGTCGCCTATGTCTTGCACGGAGTCGATAAGGGTTCCGTCGAGGTCGAATAGGATGGTTTGGTAGGGCATTTTTTCGGAAAACTGGATATTCATTTTGTGTCGGCGGCAAAGATAGATACATTTTTGTTTGTTTTGCTTTGCTCTCACCTTGCACTATTTTGTTCGCTTCGCTCACGAAGATAGGCGGCGGTTCGGCAAAGCAAAATGTATTTTGCTTTGCTCTCACCTTGCACTATCTTTGCAGGCCGAATCGGGATAGCCCCTGTTAATGGGGCGGAATCCCGGAATGGACGCAAAATGAACAAGATAGTAGCCAAGAAAGAATTCTCGCCGCTGGTGACCCAGCTGGAAATAGAAGCTCCCCTCATAGCCCGTTCGCGCAAGGCCGGGCATTTCGTGATAGTCCGCCTGCACGAAAAAGGCGAACGCATTCCCCTTACCATTTCGGCCGCCGATACCCAAAAAGGCACCATTACCCTGGTGGTGCAGAAGGTGGGACACACCTCCTCGCAGCTCTGCCAGATGGAGGTGGGCCAGGAACTGGCCGACGTGGTGGGCCCCTTGGGCAAAGCCACCCGCATAGAACAATACGGAACCGTGGTGTGCGCCGGCGGCGGCGTGGGCGTGGCGCCCCTGCTGCCCATCGTGCAAGCTATGAAACAGGCCGGCAACCGCGTGGTGAGCGTGTTGGCCGCCCGCAGCCGCGACCTTATTATCCTCGAAGACGAAATACGCCGCTGGTCGGACGAAGTGATTATAATGACCGACGACGGCTCGTATGGAAAGCAAGGCGTGGTGACCTTGGGCGTTGAGGAGGTGATAAAGCGCGAGCCCGTGAACCTCTGCGTTACCATCGGGCCGGCCATAATGATGAAATTCGTGTCGCTGCTCACCCAAAAATACGACATTCCCACCGTGGCCAGCCTGAACACCATTATGGTGGACGGCACGGGAATGTGCGGTGGCTGTCGCGTGAGCGTGGGCGGAAAAACACGCTTTGTGTGTGTGGACGGCCCCGAATTCGACGCCCATCAGGTAGACTGGGACGGTATGATGCGCCGGATGGCCACCTACCGCGACTACGAAAAAGCCGAAATGGCCAAGCCACTTTAACCGACAGCCCTATGACCAGAGAAGAAAAAATAGCCGAGGCCCGCGGTCAGCAGTGGCGGGTAGACCTTCGCAAAAGCCTGAAAGCCAAGGAACGCACCGACATTCCCCGGGTGAGGATGAACGAACTCGACCCCGAGTACCGCAGCCACACCCGGCTGGAGGAAGTAAACCGGGGACTTACCACGGAACAGGCCCTTACCGAATCCAAACGCTGCCTGGACTGCGTGAATCCCACGTGTATGACCGGCTGCCCGGTGGAGATAAGCATACCGAGTTTTATAAAGGAAATAGAGCGCGGCGAGTTCCTGAACGCCGCCCGCGTGCTTAAGGAAACCTCATCGCTGCCGGCCGTCTGCGGCCGCGTGTGCCCGCAGGAAAAACAGTGCGAGAGCCAGTGCTTCTATGTGCAGAAGCTGGGCAAGCCCGCCGTGGCTATCGGCTATCTGGAACGCTTCGCGGCCGATTACGAACGCCAGAGCGGCCAGTGCCTGCTGCCTGAGTGTGCGCCCAAAAACGGCATCAAGGTGGCGGTGGTGGGTTCCGGCCCGGCCGGACTTTCGTTCGCGGGCGATATGGTGCGCCGCGGATTCGACGTGACCGTGTTCGAGGCCCTGCACGAAATAGGCGGCGTGCTCAAGTACGGCATTCCCGAATTCCGCCTGCCCAACGCCGTGGTGGACGAGGAAATTGCCAACCTGTCGGCCTTGGGCGTCTGTTTCCAGAAAGACGTGGTGATAGGCAAGACACTCACCGTGGACGATTTGGAATCCGAAGGCTTCAAAGGCATTTTCGTGGCTTCGGGCGCCGGCCTGCCCAACTTTATGGACATCCCCGGCGAAAATCTGCTGAACGTACTCAGTTCCAACGAATATCTTACCCGGGTGAACCTGATGGATGCGGCCAGTCCCGACAGCGACACGCCCGTCCCGATGGGCAAGCGCGTGGCGGTGATAGGCGGAGGCAACACCGCTATGGACTCGGTGCGCACGGCCCGGCGGCTGGGCGCCGAACGCGCGATGATCGTGTACCGCCGCAGCGAGGAGGAAATGCCCGCCCGTCTGGAGGAAGTGAAACACGCCAAGGAAGAGGGCGTCGAATTCCTGACCCTCTATAACCCCATCGAATACCTGGGCGACGAAAAGGGCCGGGTGTGCCGGATGCGGCTGCAGAAAATGGCCTTGGGCGAGCCCGATGCCAGTGGCCGCCGCCGTCCCGTACCGGTGGAAGGCGCCGTGGAGACGATAGACGTGGACGTGGTGATAGTAAGCGTGGGCGTTTCGCCCAATCCGCTGGTGCCCAACAGCGTAGACGGGCTGGAAATTTCGCGCAAGGGCACCATCGTGGTGGATGCCGACATGCATTCGTCGCTGCCGGAGCTGTATGCCGGTGGCGACATCGTGCGCGGCGGTGCCACGGTGATATTGGCAATGGGCGACGGCCGGCGGGCCGCTGCGTCTATGGCCAGGGAATTGCTTGGACAACTTTAACCTTATATATAATGAACCTGTCGGGTCGGGGAACCACGCTGTGTTTGTAGGCAGACGCCGGGCCCGGCAACAATTTATTCAAAATGAAAGTAATTAAATTTGGTGGAACATCCGTAGGTTCCGTAGAAGGACTGCTTCATGTGAAGGACATCGTCGCTTCGAGTGAAAAACCCCTTGTCGTGGTGGTTTCGGCCATTGCCGGAATGACCGATCTGCTCATCCGGACTTCGCGGCTGGCAGCAGCCGGCGACGCTTCGTACGAGGACAACATACAGCAGATCAGCGAGATGCATTATCGTTTGGTGGAAGGCTTGTTCCCCAAGAAGGAGCAGCTCACCATAATGTCGATGATCACCTCCAAAATAGACGAACTGAGCAACATATTCCGGGGCGTGTACCTGATACAGGACCTGACGCCCAAGTCGGAAGCCGTCATCCTGAGCTATGGCGAACGCATCTCGTCGGTATTGGTGAGCCGGCTGCTTCAGGCCCAGCACCTGGACGCGCGCAAGATTATCAAGACCGAATACAAATACAACAAGAACGTGGTGAATTTTGCCGAGACCTCCAAGGCCATCCGGCAGGAACTGAGCCATATGCCCGACGTTCTGGTGGTGGGAGGATTCATATCCTCGAGCTGCGAGACGGGCGAGACCACCAACATCGGGCGCGGCGGTTCGGACTACACGGCTGCCATACTGGCTTCCGAGCTCAAGGCCGAGCTGCTGGAAATCTGGACCGACGTGGATGGCTTCATGACGGCCGACCCGCGCGTCATAGACAATGCCTATGTAATTGAACGCCTGAGCTTTGTGGAAGCAATGGAACTGTGCAACTTCGGGGCTAAGGTGGTGTATCCGCCCACGATATTCCCCGTATACCACGAAAACATTCCCATCTGCATAAAGAACACCTTCAATCCCGGCGCGCCAGGCACCTTCATTTCGCGCGAAAAGGAAGTGGGCGAGGGCAAGGCCATCAAGGGAATCTCTTCCATCGGCGACACCAGCCTCATTACCGTGCAGGGAATGGGAATGGTAGGTGTTATCGGTGTCAACTATCGTATATTCAAGACTTTGGCCAAGTCGGGCATCAGCGTGTTTATGGTGTCGCAGGCCTCGTCGGAAAATACCACGTCCATCGGTGTGCGCGAGGCCGACGCCGACGAGACGGTGCGCGTGCTGCGCGAGGAATTCGCCCACGAGATAGAGCGCGGCGAGATAAACGACATCTTTGCCGAAAAGGAACTGGCCACGGTGGCCATCGTGGGCGAGGGAATGAAACGCACGCCCGGCATTGCCGGCAAGCTGTTCTCGACCTTGGGCCGCAACGGCATAAACGTAATTGCCTGCGCCCAGGGCGCTTCGGAAACCAACATTTCCTTTGTGGTGCGCCGCGACCAGCTGCGCAAGACGCTCAATGTGATTCACGACAACTTCTTCCTTAGCGACTATCAGGTGCTGAACATTTTCCTGACGGGCATAGGCACGGTGGGCGGCAGTCTGCTGGAACAGATAAAGCAGCAGCAGCCCAAGCTGATGGCCGAGAATTCGCTCAAGCTGAACGTGGTGGGCATTGCCGACGTCAACAGCGCCATATTCAACCGCGAGGGCATCGACCTGGAGAATTACAAGACCCTGCTCCGCACCGAGGGACGGCCCACCACGCCGCAGCTGCTCCGCGACGAGGTGATAAAGATGAACATATTCAATTCGGTGTTCGTGGACTGCACGGCCAGCCCCCAGATTGCCGAACTGTACCACGATATGCTGGCCCACAACGTGTCGGTGGTGGCGGCCAACAAGATAGCGGCCTCGTCGGCCTACGAAAACTACGCCGGTCTGAAGGAACTGGCCCGTCGCAAGGGCGTCAAGTATCTGTTCGAGACCAACGTGGGCGCCGGCCTGCCCATCATCAACACGATGAACAGCCTCATTTACAGCGGCGACCGCATCCTTAAGATGGAGGCCGTGCTGTCGGGTACGCTCAACTTCATATTCAACACCATCAGCGCCGACATCCCGCTTAGCCAGAGCATCCGTATGGCCCAGGAAGCCCGGTTCTCGGAGCCCGATCCGCGCATCGACCTGAGCGGCAAGGACGTTATCCGCAAGCTGGTCATCCTGGCCCGCGAAGCCGGATTCCGCGTGGAGCAGGACGACGTGGTGAAGAACCTGTTCGTGCCCGCCGATTTCTTCGAAGGCACGCTGGACGACTTCTGGAAACGCATTCCCGAACTGGACGCCGGGTTCGAAGAGCGCCGCAAGGTGCTCGAAAAAGAGCACAAGAAATGGCGTTTCGTGGCCAAGATGGAAAACGGGGCCTGCTCGGTGGGCCTGCAGGAGGTAGACCAGATGCATCCGTTCTACGATTTGGAAGGCAGCAACAACATCATCCTTATCCAGACGGAGCGCTACTTTAACGACCCGATGGTTATCAAAGGCTACGGAGCCGGTGCCGGCGTGACGGCGGCCGGTGTGTTCGGCGACATTATTTCCATTGCCAACATCCGCTGATGAAATACCTGATTGTATTGGGCGACGGAATGGCCGACGAGCCCGTCGAAGCGCTGGACGGCCGGACGCCTATGATGGCGGCCAACACGCCCATAATGGATTTCCTGGCCCGCGAAGGCCGCTGTGGCCGCTTGCATACCGTGCCCGAAGGCTTTGCCCCCGGCAGCGAGATTGCCAATATGAGTCTGCTGGGCTACGACGTGCGTTCCCAGTTCGAGGGCCGCGGCTCGCTCGAGGCCGCCAGTATGGGTGTGACCATTCCCGACGGCGTGATGGCCGCCCGCTGCAACCTGGTCTGCATCGGGCCCGACGGTCGCATAAAGAACCATTCGGCCGGCCACATAAGCAACGAGGAGGCGGCCGAACTTATCGATTATCTGAACAAGGAACTGGGAATCGCGGCATCTTCCGCCGGTGACGAATCGCGGGAACTGTTCCAGACGGCAGCGCCCTTGGCCGCGCAGTTCTATACCGGCATTTCCTACCGCCACCTGATTATGGTGAAGGGCGGCGACAAGCGGCTGGAATGCACTCCGCCCCACGACGTGCCGGGAACTCCCTTCCGCCAGGTGCTGGTAAAGGCCCGGGTGCCGCAGGCGCAGGCCACGGCCGATGCGTTGAATACCCTGATACTGAAGTCGCAGGAGCTGCTTCCCAAGCATCCTGTCAACCTCAGGCGGGCCGCAGCGGGCAAGGATATGGCCAATTCCATCTGGCCCTGGTCGCCGGGCTACCGCCCCTCGATGCCGCCTATGACGGAAACCTATCCCATAAGCAGCGGGTCGGTTATCTCGGCCGTGGATCTGATAAAGGGAATAGGCGTGTATGCCGGCTTGGAAAGCATAGCCGTGCCCGGAGCCACCGGCCTGGCCGACACCAACTACGAAGGCAAGGCCGCGGCGGCCATCGGAGAACTGCGCCGCAAGGATTTCGTGTTCCTGCACGTAGAGGCCTCGGACGAGGCCGGGCACGAAGGCGACTGTCAGCTGAAAACCAAGACAATAGAATATCTGGACCATCGCTTGCTGAAACCCATTTTCGAGGCCGTGAGCGCCTGGGACGAGCCGGTGACCCTTGCCGTGCTGCCCGACCATCCCACCTTCTGCCGCACCCGTACCCACGTGGCCGCGCCGGTGCCTTTCCTTATCTGGCGCAGCCACGGAATGGAACCCGACGGCCGGACACCCTTCGAGCCCGATGCGGTACAGACATTCGACGAAGAGGCTGCCTTGGAAGGCGCCTACGGACTGCTCGACGGCGACGGATTCATCCGGGCGGTGTTCGGTATGGACTCCCTTACGATGCCGGAGCCTTGTCGGGAAAGCCGTTCCGGGAACATCAAACCGATTAAACAAACCCTATGAAATACTACAGCACCAACCATCAGGCCCCCGAAGTGAGTCTGGAGCAGGCGGTCGTCAAGGGACTGGCCCCCGACCGCGGCTTGTATATGCCCGAGCGCATACAGCCTATGCCGGCCTCGTTTTTTGAACACTTGCCGGAAATGAGTTTCCGCGAAATGTCGTGCCGGGTGGCCGAGGCCTTCTTCGGCGAAGACATCGACCGCGACACCCTGGACGCCATCGTCTGCGACACGCTTTCGTTCGAAACGCCGCTGGTAAAGGTATCCGACGGCATCTACAGCCTGGAACTTTTCCACGGGCCCACGCTGGCCTTCAAGGACGTGGGCGCCCGTTTCATGGCCCGGTTGCTGGGGCACTTCAACCGACTGGAAGGCAGCCGCGATGTGAACGTGCTGGTGGCCACCTCGGGCGACACGGGCAGCGCCGTGGCCAACGGATTCCTGGGCGTGGAGGGCATACACGTGTACGTGCTGTATCCCAAGGGCAAGGTAAGTCCCATCCAGGAGTGCCAGTTCACCACGCTGGGCCGGAACATTACGGCCCTGGAGGTGGACGGCAATTTCGACGACTGCCAGCGGCTGGTAAAGTCGGCCTTCCTGGATGCGGAGCTGAACGCCCATATGAAACTCACCTCGGCCAATTCCATAAACGTGGCGCGTTTCCTGCCCCAGGCCTTCTATTATTTCAATGCCTATGCCCAGCTGCGGCGGCAGGGCGTTTCGGAAAACATCGTGTGCTGCGTGCCATCGGGCAATTTCGGCAACATCACGGCGGGTTTCTTTGCCCATAGGATGGGACTGCCCATAAAGCGTTTCATTGCCGCCAACAACAGCAACGACATATTCTACCAGTATCTGCAGACCGGCAAATATTCCCCCAGGGCCTCGGTGCCCACGCTGGCCAACGCCATGGACGTGGGCGACCCCTCCAACTTTGCGCGCGTGCTGGATCTGTACGGCCATTCCCACCAGGCCGTTACGGCGCTTATTTCGGGAGCCGCCTACACCGACGACCAGATACGCGAGACCCTGGCCCAGGTGTACCGTAGGACGGGTTATCTGCTGGATCCGCACGGAACCTGTGGCTACCGGGCCCTGAGCGAAGGACTGCGCGAGGGCGAGACCGGTTTCTTCCTGGAAACGGCCCATCCGGCCAAGTTCAAGCAGAACGTGGAGGCCATCATCGGCGAGGAAGTACCGGTGCCGGAACGGCTGCAGGCCTTTATGAAGGGCCGCAAGCAGTCGGTGGAACTCGGGTCGGACTTCGCCGGATTCAAGGCCTGGCTGATGAGTCGTTAGTGTTTATTAAAGTGGAAATTAAAAGAGACATTATGCACTATTGCTTTGTGGTGAACGGCCGTCCCGGAAAAGAGCATATCTATCGGTGGCTGCTTAAGGAGTTGGAAGAACTCTCCGCGCCCATCGACAGCGAAATCCATCTGACGACCGCTCCCAAGGAGGCCACTTCCTACGTCGGGCAGTATATGAAAGACCATCCCGGACAGCCGACCTGCTTTGTGGCCTGCGGCGGCGACGGCACGCTTAACGAGGTGGCCACGGCTATGGTGGGTTGTCCCGATGAATTCTGTATGTCGTTCCTGCCGCACGGCAGCGGCAACGACTTTGCCAAGTATTTCTACGGCCGCGATTACAGCCGCTCCCGTCTGACCGACGTATTGGAGGGCACGCCCCGCCGGGTGGACATCATCCGGGTGAACGACAGCTATGCCTTGAATATCTGCAATTTCGGTTTCGACTCCAAGGTGGCCGAAGTGGCCAACCGTCTTACCATCACCGGCCGGCGCCGCCGTCCGTACCGATGCGGCGTGTTCGCGGCCATCTTCACGGCCCGTTTCAACCGCATCCGGGTGGTGGCCGACGGCGAACTCCTGACCCGCAGGCGTATGCTGCTGTGCACGCTGGCCAACGCCGCCTATGTGGGCGGGGAATACCATTGCGCGCCAAAGGCCCGCATAGACGACGGCCTGATAGACGTCTGCCTGTTCCATTCGATGCCCTTGCTGGCCTTTATCTTCCGCATTAAGCTGTACACCTACGGCAAGCATCTCGGTCATCCCAGAATGCGCAATCGGATGGAATATCGTCAGGTGAGTAGGGTGGAACTGAGTTCCGACCAGACGTTTGCCGTATGCGTGGACGGCGAGATGATCTACGGCGACCGTTTCGACTGCCGCTTGCTGCCCGCCGCCTTGACGCTGGTGGAACCCAAGGTGACCCCGACGGAAAGCTAACCCCAAAAAACGTTTCCAATGATTATCCGACACTTTTTCCGGGCAGTTTCCCTGTTGGCAGGGCTGGCCTTTTCGTGGTTTGCCGTGCGCTCCTGGTCGCAGTGGTGGATATTGCCGCTGTCTGTGCTGGCCGCCTATGCGGCCCTGTTGCTGATTTATCTGGTATTCAGCTATGTGGTGTCGCAATGCTTCGATACCCGCGGGGAAATTCACCGCCACAACGGTTTTGCCCACTTTATGATGTGGCTCACGCTGGACTACATCTGTCTGATGTGCCGGGTGCGCTACCGCGCCGAAGGAATGGAAAAACTGCCCGACGGGCCTTTCCTGCTGGTGTCGAACCACCGTTCGCGCTTCGACCCGATGATTACCTTCATCCTGTTGCGGAAGCGCAAGATGACTTTTGTGTCCAAGCCCGAGAACTTCCGCATTCCTATGGCGGGTCCTTATATGGCCCGCAGCCGCTTTATCCCCGTCGACCGGGAGAATGCCCGCAACGCCTTGCTGGCCATTCACAAGGCCTCGGAAATGATTCAGCAGGAGCACTATAGCGTGGGTATATATCCCGAGGGCACCCGCAACCGCACCGACGATGCGGTGATTCCCTTCCATCACGGCAGTTTCAAGATTGCCACCCAGACCCACGTGCCCGTGGTGCTGATGTCGGTGCACGGCTCCGAAAAAATTCATCTGAATTTCCCCTGGAAAGGCACCAAGGTGCTCTTCCGCGTCGTTGCGGTGCTCAATCCCGACGACTATGCCAACACGGCCGGATTGTCGGCCGCCTCGGAACGTATCATCGCCGAAAGCCTTTCCGATAATGACATACGATTTTGACACTCCCCTGGACCGTCGCGGAACGCATTCGGTCAAGTGGGACTCGCTTCGCGAAAACTTCGGCCGCGACGACCTGCTGCCCCTGTGGGTGGCCGATATGGATTTTGCCACGCCTCCCTTTGTGGTGGATTGCCTTCGCCGTCGGCTGGAGCATCCGGTGCTGGGCTATACGTTTGCGGGCGACGACTGGTCGTCGGCCATCGTGGACTGGCTGGCCAATCGCTACCAATGGCTGGTGTCGCCCGACAGCCTTACCTACCTGCCGGGCATTGTGCACGGCCTGGCCTATGTGGTGCAGGCCTTTACCCAACCGGGCGACAAGGTACTGGTAATGAGTCCGGTATACCATCCTTTCTTTTTGGTGAGCTCCAAACTGGGGCGCGAGGTGGTGTATTCACCTCTAAGCTTGGCGGCCATTCCGGAGGGTACGGCCTCGGTTAGTGCCGACCGGGTGATTTCGATCGATTTCGACCGCCTCGAGGCCGACTTGAAGGGATGTCGGGCGATGGTGCTCTGCCATCCCCACAATCCGGGCGGCCGTGCCTGGACGCTGGAGGAATTGCAGACCATTGCCCGTCTGTGTCGTAAGGAAGGAGTGCTGGTGATTTCCGACGAAATCCACGCCGACCTGACGCTGTCGGGCCATCGGCACCGGCCGTTTGCCACCGTCTGCCCCGAGGCCACCGGCAACTGTGTGACAATGATGGCCCCCTCGAAGGCCTTCAATATGGCCGGCCTGTCGTCGTCGTATGCCGTGGTGCCCGACGCCGGCCTTCAGGCCCGCTTCCGTTCGTTCATCGACGCCGGCGAATTCGATTTCGGACACCTGTTTTCCTACGAGCCGCTGGTGGCGGCCTACCGGCAGGGCGGGGAATGGCTCGGCCAGATGCTGGCCTATGTGGAGGCCAACCTCGACTGGCTCGAAACCTGTTTGCAGGAGCACCTGCCGCAGGTATCGATGATACGCCCGCAGGCCTCCTTCTTGGTATATCTGGATTTCCGTCGCACGGGCCTGAGCCAGGAAGCCCTGGTACACAAGGTTATAAATGAAGCTCATCTGGCGCTTAACGACGGCGCGATGTTCGGTCCCGAAGGCCGTGGATTTATGCGCCTGAACGTGGGCTGCCCCCGCGCCACCCTGCAGCAGGCTATGGATCAGCTGTGCCGGGCTTTTGCCTGACAGGGCAGGTATGGCTCCCCGGAAATACCTTAAAAAGGGGAGGGCATTCTGCCGAAAATCGTCGCTTTTGGGTATTTCCCGGTTTGGAAAGCCGGCGTTCCTTTGCAGCGTAAAACCATAAAAGGAATTTCAAAGCCAGGAACGATGAAACATTCAAGTATTCTCTGCGTCCCGGCAGGCTCGTCAAGGACGGGCCGGCAATATCCGATCGTATTGCCGTTGCTGGGCATTCTCTTTTTCTTTTCGGCGTCGGGCCTGTCGGCTCAGGAAAGCGCCTTCGATTTCGGCCTGTCGTACCAAACCGAAGGCCAGTGGGGCTACACTCCCCATCCTCAGGGCGAAACGGCGCGTAGCCAGGCGGCCTGGGCCAATCTGCTGGAACTGGATTTCGGACTGCGGCTGTGGCCAGGTGCCCGCTTGTCGGTGGCCACGCTGAGCAGCTACGACACGCACGACGGCGTGGTGGCCGACCGCCAGACTTGTTCCAACCTGCTCACCGACAACCGTTGGCTGCGGCTTTTCGAGGCCGGCCTGTACCAGGAATGGGAACGGCTGTGGCTGTTCGCAGGCCTGGGCCATATAAACCACCATTATTTTGCCGGCGGCTACGAAGGCCTGTTCACCGGCAGCAGCCACGGCATATTCCCCACCGTGGGCGACAATTTCGGGATGGGAAACTTCCCGGTAGCCACCCTGGGCCTGCATTGGGGCGTGCTGATTACCGACCGGATCGAATGGCGCGGCGTGCTGACGCAGGGCAGCGGAAGCGACCGGCTGCGGGAACAGTTTTCCCTGACCGACAAGGGCTTCGACATCGTATCGGAAGTGTGCTATACCGCCGTTCCCGGCGACGATTTGTCCGGCCATTGGCACCTGGGCGGTGTGTACGGCCGGGAACCGGACTTTACGGGCACGGCTGTCTTTGCCTACGGTGAGCATCCCGTCTGGCAGCAGGGCCATCGTCAGGCCGGATGCTTCCTGCAGGGCAGCCTGGCATCGGCCGGCGCCGCTTGCCGGGCCTATTACGGCGGAGGCCTGTATTCGCAAGGACTGCTTGCACGGGGACACGAACTGGGATTGGCCGTGGCCCGGGCCGTCTATGACGACGGCGACGAATGGGATACGGAGCTGTGTTATGCCTTTCCGTTGGCCGACATCCTGACGGTTAAACCGGCGCTGCATCTGATAAACACCGACGGCCGCTGGGCGCAGGTGGCGCTGCTGCGGGCGGTGGTGGAATGGTAGACGGCCATCGATAACGATTAAACAGTAAAACAACTACATATGACACTGAAAGAATTGAAACCCGGCCAGCAGGCCGTGGTAAAGGCGGTAGGCGGCGAAGGGTCGCTGCGCCAGCATTTCCTGGATATGGGCGTCATTCCGGGAGCTGTTGCCAAAATGCTCAAATATGCCCCGATGGGCGACCCGATGGAACTGCTCATACAGGGCTACACGCTGACCTTGCGCCTGGCCGACGCGGCCGACATCGAAGTGGAGCTCCTGGCCGATGTAGAGAATCCGTCTGAGGAAATCGGCATTCCCGAACCCGACGGCAATTTCGGCTACAACCTGTCGTTGCACGACCACAATCCCCATCCGGGCCTGGGCGAAGCGGGCATTTTCCATTCCAAGGAAGACAATGCCAGCGTCCTGCCCAAGGGAACCGTCCTGAAATTTGCCCTGGTGGGTCAGCAGAACTGCGGCAAGACCACCCTCTTCAACCAGCTGACGGGAGCCAACCAGCACGTGGGCAATTTCCCCGGCGTGACGGTAGACCGCAAGGACGGCGTCATAAAAGGCCGCCCCGACACCCGGGTGACCGACCTGCCGGGCATCTACAGCCTGTCTACCTACACCGAGGAAGAACTGGTGAGCCGCCGCTTCATCCTGGACGAAAAACCTCACGGAATCATCAACATAGTGGATGCGTCCAACATTGAACGCAACCTGTACCTGACCATGCAGTTGATGGAACTGGACGTGCCTATGGTGCTGGCCCTGAATATGATGGACGAGGTGCGCCGCAACGGCGGCAGCATCCGCGTGAACGAAATGGAAAAGATACTGGGCATTCCGGTGGTGGCCATCTCGGCCGCCAAGGGAGAGGGTATCGGCGAACTGGTGGAGCACGCTGTTCACGTGGCCCGTTATCAGGAAAAGCCCCGCCGGGTGGACTTCTGCGGCAAGGACGACGCCGGCGGCGCCGTTCACCGCTGCCTGCACGGCATACGGCATATGGTGGAAGACCACGCCCAGGCCGCCGGCATTCCCGAACGCTTCGCCACCTCGCGGCTGGTGGAGCAGGACGCCGAAATAATGGACCGCCTGCGGCTCGATGCCAACGAAAAGGAAATGCTGGAACACATTGTGCTGCAGATGGAGGAGGAGCGCGGCTTGGACCGCGGTGCCGCGATGGCCGATATGCGCTTTTCGTTTATCCGTCGGCTTTGCCGGCAGACGGTGGTAAAGCCCCGCGAAAGCCGCGAATACCTGCGCAGCCGCCGCATAGACCGCATCCTTACCGGCCGATGGACGGCCTTGCCCATTTTCGTGGTGGTGATGTGCCTGGTTATCTGGCTCAGCATCGACGTGCTGGGCGCCCCCCTGCAGGATTGGCTCGATGCGGGCATCGGATGGCTGGCCGACCGCTGCCAGGCCGGAATGGAAGCCCTGGAGGTGGCTCCGGCCATCGTGTCGCTGGTCATCGACGGCATATTCGGCGGGGTGGGGAGCGTGCTCAGCTTCGTGCCCATCATCATTATCCTGTTCTTCTTCCTGAGTCTTATCGAAGACAGCGGCTATATGGCACGCATAGCCTTTGTCACCGACAAGCTGCTGCGCAAGATAGGCCTGTCGGGACGCAGCATCGTGCCCTTGCTTATCGGATTCGGCTGCTCGGTGCCCGCCGTGATGGCCTCGCGCACCCTGCCTTCGCGGCGCGACCGCCTGAAGACCATTCTGCTGACGCCCTTTATGAGCTGTTCGGCCAAGATTCCCATCTATGCCTTCTTTACCAATGCCTTCTTCCCGGGACACGGCGGCCTGGTGCTGGTCGGGCTCTACCTTACCGGAATACTGGTTGGCGTGGTGGTGGCCGTGATATCCAAGCACTTGCAGGAACGGGGCGAAGCGGCTCCCTTTGTAATGGAACTGCCCAACTACCGTATGCCCAGTGCCCGGAACGTGGGCCATCTGCTTTGGGACAAGACCAAGGACTTTGTGCAGCGGGCCTTTACGGTGATATTCGTGGCCACCATCGTCATCTGGTTCCTGCAGAGTTTCAACTTCCGGTTCGAAATGGTGGAAAACGGCGAGGGCAGTATGCTGGCCTGGGTGGCCGGACTGCTGGCGCCCCTGTTCCGTCCCCTGGGCCTGGGCGACTGGCGCGTGGTGACGGCGTTCATAAGCGGCTTCCTGGCCAAGGAAAGCGTGGTGTCCACGATGGAGGTGCTCAATCTGACCGGTACGCTGACGGCCTTGACGGCGGTGCCGATGCTACTGTTCAGCCTGCTCTATACGCCCTGTGTGGCCGCCATCGCCTCGGTCAGACGCGAATTGGGCGGCAAGTGGGCCGTGTTTGTGGTAGTGTTCCAGTGTGTGGTGGCCTGGCTGGTGGCCTGGGCCGGATACGGACTGGCAAGCTTGCTTATGTAAAAACGATTTTCCTATGAATACAGCTTCGATTATAATTCTGGCAGCCGTGATACTGGCTTTCGGGTGGGTGAGCGGCCGGCTGCTGTCCCGTCGGGGAAAAGGCGGCGGTTCCTGCGGCTGCGGTTGCTCTTGCGGCTGTTCCTGCGGAAGCGACAGCTCCCGCACAGGCTGCGCCGACTGTACCAGCTGTACCGGTTGTGGATTGCCCGCCGCACGCCGCCAGTTCCGAAAAACATCGGACGCGGAGCGGAAACAATAGGCAAATCCTTTTGGCAGAAGGCAAAAGATGTCTATTTTTGTCCCCGGTTGCCGGATGGCTGCCCAATAGATTAAATCAGATATTTATGAGTATTCTGTCAGAAGGCTTTGAGTTGAATTCAGAGACCCTGCCTTTGATTTCCGGGATGGGTGAGCTCATTCCCGGCGGCTTTTTCGTATATCACGCCTACGGATCCCAGGAACTTATTGCCTGCAACCGCAAAATGTGGCAGCTCTTCGGCTGCGACAGCGAGGAGCAGTTCCGCGCTCACGTGGGCAATTCCTTCCGGGGTATTGTGCACCCCGACGACTACGAGGCCACGGAACAGAGCATCCGCGCCCAGATAGCCACCCACAATGACCGCACCGACCACGTGGTCTACCGCTTCGTCCGTCGCGACGGCAGCGTGGGTGTGATGGACGACTATGGCCATTTCGCCGACAGCCAGCTGTTCGGACCGTTGTATTATGTGTTTGTGCAGGACGTGTCTGCGCAATACAAGGCCAATCAGGAAAAACGAAGCGAGGAACTGCAGCAGCTCATAGCCGGCTATGCTTCGAGCTACGACATCGTATACCTGGTGGATATGGCCGACGGCTCGCTGGAGGTATGCAAGATGGCCGACCATATGCTGGAAAGCACCGGCCGTTTCGAAGACTTCGGGCAGGCCAGGGACTTTACGCTGAACCGGGTGATACATCCCCGCGACCGCCGACGTATGGATCGTGAGTTCAGCTTCGACGTCATCCGCAAAAAGCTCCGCGACACCCTTTCCTATTCCACGGAATATTGCCTTCTAAAGAACGGTTCCACCTTTTGGGGCGAGATGACCGTGACCGCCGCCGGCCAGGACCGGATAATCCTGAGTATGGCCGAGCGCGACCTGGAAATAGCCAAGCGCCAGCTGGAGGAGAAACGCTACGGCGAATATATGGCCCTGTATGCCGTGGACGTGGACACCCGCCGGCTGCGCGCCATAAAGACCTCGCCCCTTTTCGGAACGATGCGCCCCGACGAGTCGGCAGACTATGTGCAGAAAATGCAGCAGTTTGCCCGGCAATGCGAGAATGATTCCCGGGAATTCTTCCAGCGCATAGCCGACCTGGACAACGTTTGCACCGATTTCGCCCGGGAAGACAAGCGTACGTTTGTCTACAAGTCCGACAGCATCCTCCCGGGCGTCTGGATAGAGGTGACCAGTTATCTTCTGGAGCGCCACGAGGACGGCACCCCCGCCCTGTTTACCCTGGGATTCAGCCGGGCCGACAGCTTTGCCGCCGAACGGAATGAACTGCAGGTGCAGCTGAGGCAGAATATGGAAATGATCGGCGGTCTGGCCGAAGAATACTACGCCCTGTATTATTTCAACATCGCAAAAGACATATTCAGCGTGTATTCCCTGGACGAGAAGCGTTTCCCCGAGACAGCCAAAATAGTGCACGGCAAAATGGATCCCGTCAGCACGATGGCCCGCTTCGGCTCTTCGCCCCTGGTGCATCCCGACGACCGTGCCCGGTTTGCCGGCCTGGACGCCGCCGGTGTGGCCCGGCTGCTGGCCCACAGCAAGAAACACAGCATCCGCTTCCGCCGCAACTTCGGCGGCCGTTACCTATGGTGCGAACTGGACCTGGTAAAGTACGAGGACGTGGACGAGCCGGCCAACGCCATTGCCGTCGGTTTTGCCCAGCGTGATGCCGACATCCGCAACGAAATGGTGCTGCAGAGCAGTTTCGGCATTATGAACAAGCTGCTTCCGCCCGACGAATCTGTGAACGGACTCTTGGCGCTCGCCGGCGATTACTACGGGGCCGAACGGGCCTATCTGTTCGAGTTGGACGGCCGCAGGCAGACCACCAGCAACACCTACGAATGGTGTGCCGATGGCGTGGAGGCGATGATAGACAAGCTTCAGGATGTCCCCATTGCTGCCATAGACGGCTGGTTGCTGGAATTCCGCCGTCGGGGCGCCTTCTTTATGGGATCGGTCGACGACGAGCGCAATTCCACCCAAGGCTGTGAGCTGCTCGAAATGCAGGGCATAAGCCGGCTGATAGCCGCACCCATTCTGTCGGGTCAGGAAATTGTGGGATTCGTGAGCGTGGACAATCCCACCAAGGCCTGCGACAGCGTTATGGCCATCGAGAGCATTGCGGCCATATCCTATGGCGAGATACTCAGGCGCAAGGAAAAAGACGAGGAGCACGTGACGCTCCAGAAACTTACCGACACTTTCAAGTCGGTGTATTTCGTCGACTTGTCCAAGGATTATATACATAACTGGAAAATAGACGAGCTCGGGGCCGACGCCTATGGCGGCGTGGGAAAATATTCCGACCGGATGGGCGGCTATATCCGCCAGTACATTGTCCAGGCCGACCGCGACCGCTGCCTGGAGATGACCAGCCCGGCCTATATTCTGGAAAAGTTCCGCTCTTGCGACCGCTTCAGCGTGGAAATGACCGACATAATGCAGGGCGAGGAGCACAATTATCTGTTCGACTTTGTAAAAGTGAGTCCCGACGGCAGCCAGCTGGTGATTTCGTGTACCGACGTCACCGAATCGGTCGCCCGGGAACGCAAGCAGGCCAAGGCCTTGGAGGAGGCCTTGTCGATGGCACAGAGCGCCAACCGGGCCAAGACCACCTTCCTGAACAATATGAGCCACGACATCCGTACCCCGATGAACGCCATCATCGGCTATACGGGGCTGGCGGCCAGCCATATAGACAACAAGCAGCAAGTGCAGGACTACCTCGCCAAGATAGGCCAGTCGTCCGGCCACCTGCTGTCGCTCATAAACGACGTGCTGGATATGAGCCGCATCGAAAGCGGCAAGATGAACCTGGACGAGAAGCCCGAGAACCTGCCGGAGCTTATCCATATGCTGCGCGACATCGTGCAGGCCGACATAAACGCCAAGCAGCACGATCTGTTCATAGACACGGTGAACGTGCACGACGAGCGAGTGGTGTGCGACAAGCTGCGGCTGAACCAGGTGCTGCTCAACATCCTGTCGAACGCCATCAAGTACACGGCGCCCCGGGGCACCATATCGATGCGCATCACCCAGCTGGCCGTGAAGCCTTCGGGCTATGCCACCTACGAGTTCTGCATCAAGGACAACGGTATGGGTATGAGCGAGGAATTCATCAAGACCATCTACGATCCCTTTACCCGCGTCAAGTCGTCCACGGTGTCGGGCATTCAGGGCACTGGTCTGGGTATGGCCATCACCAAGAACATCATCGATATGATGGGCGGCCAGATAGACGTGCAGAGCCAGCTGGGAAAGGGTACCGAAATCACCGTCACCTTCGAGTTCAAGCTGGCCGGCCAGCCTCAGGAACCTGTGCAGCTGGAGAAATACAAGGGCTTGCGCGGCCTTATCGTGGACGACAATGCCGAGACCTGTATGTCCATAGCCCGGATGCTCAAGGACATAGGAATGAGGTCGCTGTGGTGCACCTCGGGCAAGGAAGCCGTGATCCGCGCCCGCGACGCCTACCGCAACAACGACCGTTACAAACTCTACATTATCGACTGGCTGATGCCCGATATGAACGGCATCGAGACCACGCGACGCATCCGCAAGGAGATAGGCGACGATACGCCCATCATAATCCTTACCGCCTACGACTGGTCCGACATTGAGCAGGAGGCCCGCGAAGCCGGCGTCACGGCCTTCGTGAGCAAGCCGATGTTCCCCTCCGACCTGCACCGGGTGCTGGCCGGCTGTATGGGAGCCGAAATGGCCGCCCAGGAACCGGCCCGGTCCGGAGATCAGCTCGATTTGGCCGGCCGGAAGATACTCCTGGTCGAGGACAACGACCTGAACCGCGAGATTGCCACCGCCGTTCTGGAGGAATACGGCTGCCGTGTGTTCACGGCCAACGACGGCGACGTTGCCGTGGAAAAGATGAAGGCGGCCCGCGAAGGAGACTACGACCTGGTGCTGATGGACATTCAGATGCCGACGATGGACGGCTACGAGGCCGCGCGTCAGATCCGTGCCCTGGAATCGTCGGTCTCGGGTATTCCCATCCTGGCAATGACGGCCAACGCCTTCGAGGAAGACCGTCAGGCGGCGCTCGAGTCCGGAATGAACGACCACATTGCCAAACCCATCGACATCGAGAAGCTTAAAATCACCTTGGCTAAATATCTCTGATTCCTATGGACTGCCTGTTTTCCGGAAAAATGCGCCTGGCCGATCTGGTGTCGGCCAACGGCAACCTTATCCTGATGCTGCCGCGCTTTGGCATTCCCCTGGGGTTCGGCGACAGCCGGGTGTCGGAGGTGTGTGCGCGCTACGGTATCCCCGAAGATTTTTTCCTGCTCATTGCCAACGTATATACCTTCGGCCACTACATTCCCGACCAAGACCAGATAGGCTCCACCGATATGCAGCGGCTGGTGCCCTACCTGCAGGCGTCGCACGACTATTACCTGCACTCACGCCTGCAGCACATAGGTACTCATCTGGAGGATCTGGCCCGGGCGGTAGACCACAAGCACGGCCAATTGCTGGAGTCGTTCTTCGAAGGATACCAGAAGGAGGTGAAAGAACATTTCGCCTACGAGGAGCAGACGGTGTTCCCCTATATAGCACAATTGCAGGCGGGCCGGCAGCCGGGCAGCTACCGTATTGCCGAGTTCAAGGCCAGCCACTGCGACATAGACGATAAACTGGCCGACCTGACGCAGATCCTGTACAAATATCTGCCCGGCAACCATCTGCCCGACGAAACCATCGACCTTATTTTCGACATCTCGATTCTGTCGGCCGACCTGGTAAAGCACCAGCTTATCGAGAACAAGATACTGATTCCTTACGTGGAACTTCTGGAGCAGGCCTTATGAACCAGCCGCGCATACTCATACTGGAACCGTCGGCCATCGTGTCGGAAGGGCTCAAGACACTGCTGCAGCGGTCGCATCAGGTAGAGGTGCTCCCGCCCGTGTGCGAGGTGGAGAACCTGCCCGAGCTGCTGCGCAGCGAAAAACCCGAAATGCTGGTGGCCAATCCCTTGGTACTGACGCAGGGGCGGAAAAACCAGCTTCACGTCTTGCGCCAGGAATTCCCCGACCTGGTGACGGTGGCGCTGGTGTACGAATACGTGGAGCCGGCATTGCGCCGTCAGTTCCAGGGCGAGTTGGACATACGGGAGAATTCCGAGACCCTGGTGCCTTTGCTTTTGTCGCTGCTCGACTCGGCCCCCTCGGCTTCCCCGGCCGAATACGAACTGTCCGAACGCGAGCTGGAGGTGCTCCGGCTGGTGGCCAAGGGCCTTACCAACAAAGAGATTGCCGACAACCTGTCGCTGTCGGTGCATACGGTGATGAGTCATCGCAAGAACATAACCCGCAAGACGGGCATCCGCTCCGTGGCCGGCCTGACGGTGTTTGCGATGATGAAGGGGCTATAGTGAACATCCGGTCGTTCTCGGCCTTCAAAATAGTATTCAATGAAATTCGGCTATTTCGACGACTCCCGTCGCGAGTACGTCATAACAGATCCGGCCACTCCCTGGCCTTGGATAAACTACCTGGGCGACGAGGATTTCTTTTCGCTCATAAGCAACACGGGCGGCGGCTACTGCTATTGCAAGGATGCCAAGTTCCGTCGCATACTGCGCTATCGCTACAACGGCGTGCCTATGGACAACGGCGGCCGCTACTTTTACATAAAGGACGGCGACACGGTATGGAATCCCGCTTGGAAACCCTGCAAGACACCTCTGGATGCCTATGAGTGCCGTCACGGCCTGAACTATACCCGCCTGACGGGCCGGAAAAACGGGGTGGAGGCCTCGGTGCTCTTCTTCGTACCGCTCAAGGCCTGGGCCGAGGTGCACAGACTGACACTTACCAATCACAATACCGAGCCCCGGCACCTGAAGCTCTTTTCGTTCGTGGAATGGTGCCTGTGGAATGCGTCTACCGATATGGAGAACTTCCAGCGCAATTTCTCGACGGGCGAGGTGGAGATAGACGGCAGCACCCTGTACCATAAGACCGAATACAAGGAACGGCGTAACCACTATGCCTTCTACAGCGTGAACGCCCCCGTGCAGGGCTTCGACACCGACCGCGAAAGTTTCCTGGGACGGTACAACGGATTCGATGCGCCGCAGGCCGTCTTGGCCGGCAAATCCTCCGACAGCATAGCCCACGGCTGGAGCCCGGTGGCCAGCCATTTCCTGGAAGTGGACCTGCAGCCCGGCGAAAGCCGCGATTTCGTGTTCCTGCTGGGCTATGTGGAAAACGAACCCGGCGACAAGTTTGCACCCGCCCAGGCCGAACGGCAGCGGGGAGTGTTGAGCAGTCTTGGTGCGCTCGACCGCACTTTTGTGAACAAGCAGAAAGCCCGCGCCCTGACCGAGCGCTTCTCCACCGTCCAGGCGGTGGACCAGGCTTTTGAGGAACTGAAATCCCATTGGGACCATCTGCTGGCCAATTTCCAGCTGACGAGCGACGAGCCCCGGCTGGACCGTATGGTGAACCTCTGGAACCAGTACCAGTGTATGATTACGTTCAATTTTTCCCGTTCGGCCTCGTTTTTCGAAAGCGGCATAGGGCGGGGAATGGGTTTCCGCGACTCCAACCAGGATCTGGTGGGTTTTGTGCATCTGCTGCCCCGGCGGGCCCGCGAGCGCATTCTGGACATTGCTTCCACGCAGTTCCCCGACGGCGGCTGCTACCACCAGTACCAGCCCCTGACCAAGCGCGGCAACGACGGCATCGGCGGCGGATTCAACGACGATCCGCTCTGGCTCATCTTCGGCACGGTGGCCTACCTTAAGGAAACCGGCGATTTTTCCATTTTGGACGAGCCGGTGCCCTGGGACAACCAGCCCGGAACCGAGGTGAGTCTGTTCGAGCATCTGAGAATATCGCTCAATCACGTGACGGAACATCTCGGCCCCCACGGACTGCCTCTTATCGGCCGGGCCGATTGGAACGACTGCCTGAACCTGAACTGTTTCAGCCTCGATCCCGACGAAAGTTTCCAGACCACCGAGAACAAAACCGAAGGTTCCCGGGCCGAATCGCTTATGATTGCCGGCTTGTTTGTGGTGTGCGGCCGCGACTACGCCGAATTGTGCCGTCGTCTGGGAAAGACGGCCGAAGCCGGACGGGCGACGGCTCTGGTGGAGCAGATGGAACAGGCCGTCAAGGAATACGGCTGGGACGGCGACTGGTACCTGCGCGCCTACGACTACTTCGGCCGCAAGATCGGCAGCCGCGACAACGACGAAGGCAAGATTTTCATCGAAAGCCAGGGTTGGTGCGCTATGGGACGCATCGGCGCAGACGCCGGTATGCCCGAGCGGGCACTGGATTCGGTAAAGCGCCTGATGGACAGTCCGCACGGCATCGTGCTCAACTGGCCGGCGTTCACCACCTACCACGAGGAAATGGGCGAGATATCGTCCTATCCGGCCGGCTACAAGGAGAACGCCGGTATCTTCTGCCACAACAATCCCTGGATAATCATAGCCGAAGTGCTGGCCGGCCGCGGAAACGATGCCTGGAACCACTACACCAAGATATGTCCCGCCTGGATAGAAGACCAGCAGCTGCACAAGGTGGAGCCGTATGTGTATTCGCAGATGGTGGCGGGCTGGGATGCCGCCCGGCCGGGAGAAGGCAAGAATTCCTGGCTCACCGGTACCGCCGCCTGGAACTGGTATGCCGTGTCGCAGTATATTCTGGGCATCCGGCCCGGCTACGACGGCCTTTCGGTGGCGCCCTGTCTGCCGCAAGGCCTGCGACAATTCTGCGTGAAGCGGCGTTTCCGCGGAGCGGAATACATAGTGCAGGTAGACAATTCCGAAGGCGTAGAGCACGGCATTGCCGCGGTGGAGCTGGACGGCCGGCTGCTGACAGAAGACGTTTGCCGGGATAGGGCAGACCTGCCCTTGTTCTCCTCGGGCACGCATACCGTCCGGATAAGAATGGGAAACTAAAACAGACAATATGGCCAAGTTAAAGGAGAAAATCGGCTACGCCCTGGGAGATGCGGCGGCCGGCGGCATTACGTGGAAGGTAATGGCAATAGCCTTTCCCTTGTATTTTACCAATGTGTTCGGATTGTCGTTCGGCGACGCGGCGGCGCTTATGCTCATTGCCCGCCTGTTCGACGTGGTGACCGACCCCCTGATGGGCAGTCTGGCCGACCGCACCCGTTCCCGTTGGGGCACCTACCGTCCCTGGATTATCTTCGGGGCCGTGCCGCTGGGACTCATATTCGCCCTGCTGCTCTACACGCCCGATCTGGGACCGGTGGGCAAGCGGGTGTACGCCTATGTGTTCTACCTGCTTATGATGGCCGTGTATACTATGGTGAACGTGCCTTACGGATCTCTTCTGGGCGTTATGACCGACGACGACAACGAGAAGAACCAGTTCTCGTCGTTCCGGATGGTGGGTGCCTATGCGATGGGATTCATCACCCTGCTGTCGTTCCCCTATCTGCAGAAACTGGTGGGCGGCACCGATGCTCATCAGTATGCCGTACTGGGCGCCCTGTTCGGACTGCTGGCGGCGGGAATGACCCTGGCCTGCGGCCTGCTGGTGAAGGAACGCATCCAGCCGGTGCGCGCCGAACACTATTCCTTGCGGCAGTTTGCCGACCTGTTCAGGAACAAACCCTGGATTTACCTGACGCTGGTGGGTATCTGCACCAATTTCTTCAACGGATTCCGCTATGCCGTGGTGGGCTATCTGTTCGACTACTGCCTGGACGGACAGGTGACCGTGGGGAGTTTCATCATCAACTACACGGCCTTTATGGCCTTCGGCGAGGTGGCCTGTATGATTTTCGGCGGGCTGTCTCCGCGCTTTACGCGCCGGGCCGGTTCCAAGAAGAAAGCCTTTATCCTCGCGTCGCTCATTTGTGCCGTGTTCTCGGCGGCCTTCTTCCTGGTGCCGCTGCGCCCGGGCTGTATGTGGCTTATGGTGCTGCTGGTGGTGCTCACGTCGGCCGGCGTGGGCCTGTATTCTCCCTTGCTTTGGTCTATGTATGCCGATGTGGCCGACTATGCCACCAATAAGAACGGCACTTCTTCTACCGGCCTCATCTTCTCGTCGGGTACGATGGCCCAGAAACTGGGCGGAGCCGTATCGGGCTCGCTCATCGCGCTTTTCCTGGGTGTTGCCGGTGCCCGTATGATGCCCGATGCCTTTGGCAACCAGGTGATAGACCCGGCTTCCATCACCCGGTCGGTACTGATTATGGTGCGTTCGCTCTTCTCGCTTGTCCCGGCGCTCATCGCGCTGCTGATGGCCTGGCTGGTGTATCGGTATCCTCTGGACAAATAAGTGATTGGACGCTTTCGCTTGAATGGTATGAAACACGGTTTGACTTTACTTCTGGGAATCCTGCTGCTGGAAAACGTCTCGGTGGCGCGGGCTTCTGACGTGGCCTTGGATCCGACGCTGGTTCCCCTGACGGGCGAGGGTTGCGGCGTGTATGGCATCAGTTTCGGCGTACCCTTCCTGGCAGGCGAAATTTCCGATAAGACCGCCTTCGCAATGACCGATGCCGGTGGCCGCGAAGTGCCGGTCCAGACCTGGACTATGGCCACCTGGCCCGACGGGTCGCCCAAGTGGCTGGGCGTGGCCGCGGTGCTGCCCGACACGGCCCTGAGCGCCTGGCAGCTTTCCTATGGAAATGCCCAGGCCGGCCGTCGTGCCGGAAAAGCTTCGGCCCTGGGAAAGGCATTCAACAGACAGTCGCAGCCGATGCCCGCTGCGGGAACCTGCCAAATCCGCACCGACGAGACCTCCGACCGTCTTCGGATAGACAACGGCTTGTTTGTCTGCGAGTTTGAAAAGCCGACCGCCGATTGTCCCGTCGAAACCTTCCTGGCGGGCATCTATGCCGATGGCAAATTGCTGGCCGCCGACGGCCGTCTGTTGCTCGAAACCGAGCATCGCGACGAATCGCCGTCTTTGTCGGGCTCGTCCCATAGCCGGATCGTGCGTTATGCCGATTGTCCGGCCCGCATCCGTTCGGTGGTGCTGGAGCAGGCGGGGCCGGTGCGGGCCGTGGTGCGCGTGGAGGCCACACACGCCTCCGAAACGGAACTTACCCTGCCCACGGTGATGCGCTTTTATATCTATGCCGGCAGTCCGGCTGTCAAGCTGGTGCACAGTTTCGTCTTTGACGGACAGGCAGAAACCGACCATATCAGTGCGCTCGGACTGCAGCTGGCCGTTCCGCTGCGCGAAGAACTGCACAACCGCCACGTGGCCTTTGCCGGCGATTCGGGCATCTGGCACGAGCCCGTCAAGCCGCTTACCGGCCGGCGGGTGCTGCGCGAAGCCGTGTCGATGGACCAGCGGGCGCAGGACTATCCCCTGAAATACGGAGGCCCCGAAAGCAGTCCTTCGGTGTACCATAGGCAGCTGGCCTTCCAGCGCATTGCTCCGCGCGATTCCTTCGACCGCAGCAGTCGCCAGCTGATGGACGATTGGGCTTCGTGGAACGATTTCCAACTGTCGCAGCCCACGCCCGACGGATTCACCTTGGGCAAGCGCACGCAATCCAAATCGCCCTGGCTGATTCCCGAGGGCGGAAACCGCTCCCTGGGCTTGGCCCTGGTGGGCGACGTGAGCGGCGGTCTGGCCGTGTCGGTGAAGGACTTCTGGCAGTCGTATCCCACGATGCTCGAAATCTGCAATGCCTGTGCCGACACCGCCTGCCTGAAGCTGTGGCTGTGGAGTCCCGAGGCACCGGCGATGGACCTGCGTCACTACGATACCGTTCCCCACGGCCTGAATGCCGCCTACGAAGATATTCAGGAAGGGCTGAGCACCCCCACGGGCATTGCCCGCACCCACGAACTCACCCTGTTTCCGCTCGCTTCGCTCAGCGCGGAAACTCCTTTGCTGGAAATGGCGCGCGCAGGCAGTCGCCCGGCCTGGCTGACGCCTACGCCCGAATGGCTGCATTCGCGTCACGCCTTCGGTAGCCAATGGAGTCTTCGCCGTAACGATTCCCGAAACGACACCGTCCGCTGGGTGGAATCGCAGCTGGACCAGGCCGTAGACTTTTACCTCCGGGCCGTGGAAGACAACCGCTGGTACGGATTCTGGAACTACGGCGACGTGATGCACGCCTACGATGCCGAGCGCCACTGCTGGCTGTACGATGTGGGCGGCTTTGCTTGGGACAACACCGAGCTGGCGCCCGAAATGTGGCTGTGGTACACCTATTTGCGTAGCGGTCGCGCCGATGTGTACCGCCTGGCCGAGGCGATGAGCCGCCACACGGCCGAGGTGGACGTATATCATCTGGGCCCCCTCAAGGGACTGGGCAGCCGTCACAACGTAAGTCATTGGGGCTGCGGCGCCAAGGAAGCCCGTATTGCCCAGGCGGCCTTCCGCCGTTTCCTCTATTATCTGAGCACGGACGAACGGATGGGCGACCTGATTGGTGAATCGGTCGATGCCGACTTTACTTGCGTGGAAATGGACCCGCTCCGCATAGCCAAGCCCCGTTCGCGTTTCCCCTCTTCGGCGCCGGGCCGGCTGCGCTGGGGCCCCGACTGGATTTCGTTTGCCGGCAACTGGTTCACCGAATGGGAGCGCAGCGGCAACAGCCGTTATCTGGACAAAATGTACACGGGAATGGATTGCCTGGCCGCTATGCCGGCCGGATTGTTTACCACCGACGGCCCCTGCGGCTATTTTCCCGAAACCGGAAAACTTATTTACGAGGGTCCCGAGGGGGCCAACAGCCACACCCTGCATCTGGCCACCATTATGGGCGGTTTCGAACTGATGGCGGAAATGTGGGAATCGGTGCAGCATCCGGCCTTCCGTAAGGCCTGGCTGGACTATTGCACCTATTACACTATGCCCGAGGACGATCCGCTCCGCACCGAGGCCACCCGCGACTGGGGGCCCATCTATACCTTCAACACGCCGCGGCTCACGGCCTGGGCTGCCCGGGAATATGCGCGGCCCGAATCGCCTTTCTTCGACCGTCCGTTGGCCGACAACCTGCGCACGCGGGCTTGGAGGGAATTTCTGCGTGGCCGCTTGCAGGCAGTTTATGTGCCCGAAGATGAGTCGCCGCTGCGCGACCTGTTCCACGCCGACCATCTGAGCGGTCCCGAGGTGATGCACGACCGTTGGGAAATTCCCACCGTGAGCACCAACGGAACTTCGCAGTGGAGCCTGAACGCCATCTTCCTGCTGGAATTGCTGGATTTCTAAAGTATTCAAATAGAGAACCCCTGAATTGCAAAATAGGCAGTAATCCTTTATGAGTGAAATTCTTAAACAAACAATCGATATGAAAAAAACAGTTTTCTTGCTGTTGGCGGCCGTCTGCCTGCTTGGTTGCCATCGGGAGCAGACCGTGGAATACAATGTGGTGAATCTGTCGTCCGAATCGCCGCGGGTTAGTTTCGGCGTGGAAAAACTCAAGACGGCTCTGGAAGAATCCAGACAGCTTTCGGCCGATGGCAAGACGGTGTATGTCGGTGTCTGTCAGGACGGCGCTCTGCCGGCCGTGCTGCCCGAGGCCCTGAAGGACAAGCTGCCTGTCGCGAAGGAATCCTATACCCTGTATGCCGACAGCGCGGCCGTCTACGTGCTTGGAGCCGATGCTTCGGGTGCCTTGTATGGCTGCCAGGAACTGGCCGGCCGCCTGGCCGACGGCCCGCTGCCCGACGGATTCCGCCTGGACGACCAGCCCGAGATGGTACTCCGCGGCACGTGCATAGGAATGCAGAAGCCCTATTACCTGCCCGGCAGTACGGTGTACGAATACCCCTATACCGAAGAAACCTTCCCCTGGTTCTACGACAAGGAAATGTGGATTAAGTATCTGGATATGATGGTGGACAACCGCCTGAACTCGCTGTATCTGTGGAACGGCCATCCCTTTGCCTCGCTCGTGAAGCTGCCCGACTATCCCTATGCCTTGGAGGTGAGCGAAGAGGATTTTCTCAAGAACGAAGAAATGTTCGGATTCCTTACCCAGGAGGCCGACAAGCGCGGCATATGGGTCATCCAGATGTTCTACAACATCATTGTGTCCAAACCCTTTGCCGAGCATCACCACATTCCCACCCAGAACCGCAAGGTGCAGATAACGCCCCTGTTGTCGGACTACACGCGCAAGAGCATCGCAGCCTTCATCGAGAAATATCCCAACGTGGGCCTGCTGGTGTGCCTGGGCGAGGCTATGAATACCTGGGACGACGACGTGCAGTGGTTCACTCAGACCATCATTCCCGGCGTGCAGGACGGTCTGCGTCAATTGGGAAAAACCGAGGAACCGCCCATTGTGCTGCGGGCCCACGACACCAATTGCCAGATGGTGATGGAAGCGGCCCTGCCCAAGTATCATAATCTGTATACGATGAACAAGTACAACGGCGAATCGCTCTGCACCTACGAGCCGCGCGGCCCCTGGACGGCCACGCACCAGGCCTTGAGCGCATTGGGCAGCGTGCATATTTCCAACGTGCACATCCTGGCCAATCTGGAGCCCTTCCGCTACGGTTCGCCGGCCTTCATAGGCAAGAGCGTGCAGGCAATGCACCAGACCCACGGCGCCAACGGCTTGCATCTGTATCCGCAGGCCTCCTACTGGGACTGGCCTTACACGGCCGACCGCCTGGCCGACGGCAGCCGGCTGTTGGAAATGGACCGCGACTGGATATGGTACGAAGCCTGGGCCCGCTATGCCTGGAACTGTCATCGCGACTCGTCGGCCGAAACCGCTTTCTGGGTGGACGAGTTGGGCGATGTGTATGGCTGCCGTGCCGACGACGCGCGCCGCATTCTGGAGGCCTACGACGAATCCGGCGAACTGTCTACCAAGCTGCTTCGCAAATTCGGCATTACCGAGGGCAACCGTCAGACCTTCCTCTTGGGTATGTTTATGAGCCAGCTGGTGAATCCCAACCGCTGGACGGTGTATCCCGATTTCGCCAATTCCTGCGGCCCGTTGGGCGAAAAGCTCGAGGACTGGGCCCTGAAGGATTGGAACGGCGAGCCCCACGTGGGCGAGACGCCGCCCCAGCTCATTGCCGAAACGCGGGCGCACGCCGCCAAGGCCGTGGCGGCCATCGATGCGGTGAAGCACGTGCGGCGGAACCAGGCCGAGTTTGAGCGCCTCCGGAACGACATCCATTGCTACGAGGCCTTTACGTCTAGTTTCGACGACAAGCTGGAAGCGGCTATGCTGGTGCTGCGCTACCGATATTCCAACGACGTGTCGGACCTGAAACAGGCCTATGCCTGGATGGAAAGCAGCCTGAACCATTACCGCCGGCTGGTGGATCTTACCCGCGATACCTATCTGTATGCCAACAGTATGCAGACGCAGCAGCGACGTATTCCGGCCAGCGGTGCCGGCGCCCGCAACAAGGAATGGTGGGAACTGCTGCCCCAGTACGAGGCCGAACTGCAGCGTTTTGCCGAAAATATGGCCTTGCTCGACCAACCTCAGACCCAGGCCGCCGAGATACAGCCTTTCGCCCAGGCGGCGGTGAAGTTGTCGCAGCCGGCGGCCAGCCAATGGACGCGGCTCCAGCCGGGGGCCTCGCTTTTCTACGACAGGCCCGACACGGTGGTGCAGGTGGCTCCCGAGTTGCAGGGGCTCCTGGCTCTGAAGACAGACACCCGTTTGCAGCGCGACGCGCAGACGGTGATAGACTTTTCCTGCCGCGACAGCGTGAGTCTGTGGGTGGGCTACTACCGGCCCATCAGCCCCAGCAACCGCTATATGCGGGCACCCAAGCTCGAAACCGACGCCAGTGCCAACGACTACGGCCAGGCCGACATCCGTCTGGCCAATGCCTTGGAAGTGGGGCAGATGCCCGCTGTGGATGTGCATAGCTATACTTTCGGCCCAGGCAGTCATTCGCTCAATCTGGGCCGCGGTATGTGTCTGGTGTTCGGATTTACCGAACCCCAGAACGGCTTCCAGCCCCGCGATGCCGGTCTGAAGGAAGCGGCCATCGATTGGCTGTTCTATTGATTTTCTGATTTTTCATCGGTTCCGGTGTCGGGAAGCGTCTCCCGCCCGATGGTCTTCAGGTCGAAGCGGACAATGGCAAAGCGGAACACGGCATAATAGACCACGCCCACGGCCAGACCCACCAGCAGCAAGCCCTCGGGATGCAGGGCCATAGGGGCCTTGAAACTGAGCAGATAGTCCACCAATCCGGCACTGAAGTTGAATCCGGCCCGCAGGGGCAGCAAGGCCACTATGCCCGCCGTGATGCCCGAAAGCAGGGCGTGCACCAGGTAGAGGCCGGGCGCCAGAAACATAAACGAAAATTCGAAGGGCTCGGTTACCCCCGTGAGCGCCGAACTGATGGCCGCGGCCAGCAGCAGCCCGGCGGCTTTCTTTTTCTGTCCGGGCAGGGCCGTGTGGTACATAGCCAGGCAGGCGGACGGAACGCCCACCATCATCATCGGGAAGAAACCGCTCATATATTGCCCGGTCACTCCCAACTGGCCGGCACCGCTCCAATAGTTGGCCAGATCGTTGATGCCGGCCAGATCGAACCAGAACACTTGGTTCAGTACGTGGTGCAGTCCGAACGGAATAAGCAGGCGGCACAGGAAAGCGTGCAGTCCCACGCCGAAAGCGCCGGTGCCCAGTATCAGTTTCCCGAAGGCGATGAGTCCGTGGTAGATGGCCGGCCACACAAACAGCAAGGGAATGGCTACCAGACAGCTGATTCCCGCCGAGACGATGGCCACCGCGCGTTGCCCGCTAAAGAACGACAGCGCGTCGGGCAGATGGGTGTCTTTGAAATGGTCGTACGACCAGGCGCCCAAGATGCCCGACAGGATGGCGATGAACGCGTTCCTGGTTTTCTCGAACACGCCGTCGGGGACGGCGCCCGTCAGCAGACCGACGGCGGTAGGCGAGAGCAAGGTGGTGATTACCAGCCAGCTGACCAGTCCCGAAAGGGCCGAGGTGCCGTTCTGGTCGGACGACATTCCCACCGACACGCCGATGGCAAACAGAATGGGTATGTTGTTGATGATGGCCCCTCCGGCCTGCAGCAGAAAATTCACTACGGCTATCAGCCAGCGCGCCGCGTCGGCCGGAAGCAGGGACTGAATCCAGAATCCGATGCCCAGCAGAATGCCCGCCACAGGCAGGCAGGCCACCGGCAGCATCAGGGATTTGCCCAGGCGTTGCAGATACTTCATATAATCTGAGATTTGGTTGGAAGCGCGTCGGCGGCCAGGCGTTCGTCGGGGCCTTCGACGTGTGAATGAGAGAAGTTCGGTGATTTAGTTTCTGTGAGATAAGCTCTGACGGACTACCGGTTTATGGCTTGAAAGTTCTGTTTCCAATCGGCTTCCAGGCCGGCTTGTTCGCAGACGCTGGCAGGCACCTCCGGCCCGTTCTGCCCCCAGACGTTCTCGCCGGGCTGGTTCTGGCCGAAATGGGCCTCGGTGCACCAGTTGTCGCGGATGGTCATCCACGACGATGCCTCGTCCAGATAGATGTAGTGGCCCTGCGTGGTGTCGTGCACGTAGTCGGGGTGGTAGATGTCGTGAATGTAGTTCCCGGCAATGATGGTGCCGCGCTGGGCCGACAGGGTGTAGATGCCACCGCAACTGTAGTTGTGCATCCCAAAGTGGTGCACCTCGTTCCGGACAATGCGGTTGTTCTTCATACAGTTGTCTTCGCGAATCCAGCCCCAGCCCACGCTTATGCCGCTGTAGGGCAGCTGGCCCACCTCGTTGTGCTCGATTAGGAAGTCCTGCACGTAGCCGGCAATGATGCCCACGCATCCCCAGTACTCCCGGGCGCAATGGCACACCAGGTTGTTGCGGATAATCATCTGTCGGCATATCTCGCGCTCGTCGGCCGGCCGGTAGGCCAGGTGGGTTTCTATGCCTGGATCGGAAAACTTGCCGGCCATCAGTCCGCTGCCCGCAATGTCGTGGAACAGACAGCCTTCCACCCGGTCCTGACAGGAAGCTTCGCGGAAGTCCAGCCCGGTGGCTCCCAGATGTTCGAAACGGCATTCCGTAAACGCTATGTGATGGGTTCCGGTAAGTTGCACGGCAGCCGGCTGACGGCCAATCCAGGCTTGGTTCTCGAGATTGGTCTTGGCGGGCGTCCCCTCGACGGGCAGCTTGTATGCATCCAGCAGGAACATACCGGCCTGAAGGGGAACATAGCCCATTCGGGACGGCCGTGTCCAGTTGCTGTAGGAAAAGGTGATACCTTGGAATTCCAGGTGATGAACGGGACTGTCCAGACTGCCCTCCACTGCTACCAAGGTCTCCAGGAAGGGCACGGTGACCTGTGCGCTGCCCATATCCTCGCCCGGGCGGGGAAGGTAGTAGAGCCGTCCGGCGGCATAGTCGGCCACCCATTCGCCGGGATGGTCCAGCAGCGCCCCGATTCCGCACAGGCGGAAGGGCGAATTGCCCTTGTCGGAAATGACGGCCGGCGGCCAGGGATGTTCGAATTCCAGCCGGCTTTCGGGGGCTTCGAAGCTAAGTACGGCCACGTCGCCGCTAATTTCCATATGCTTTATGCGTAAAAGGGCTGTTTCCCACATCTGGTGCAGGAATAGTTCCGGACGGTCGCCCTCGGAAAAAGCCGCAAACGTAGGGGCCGGAATGGTAATAGTGCGGTTGACTTTGTCTACGGCCAGGATCTTGTTCAGGTGGTCGTCGTCTTCCACGTCGCAGGCATTCAAGGCCTTGACTCCGTTCACATACAGCTGGCGGAATTCCGGCAGGCGGCCGGCTTCGCGGGGAAGAGGTGCCGTCCAAACCTCTTTGGCCGGTACTTGCAGCCACGAGGGCACGCCTGTCTTTGCCTTGTCCAAGCGTTGCCAGCCCTCTACGGCGCGGCCGCCGCTTAGCACCGGACGGGCTCCCCGGGCAGCCCGGACAAGGGTGGGGCAGTCTTCTGTTCCGGAATCCTCGGGACGCAGCAGCAGCGGCTCGTCCAGCATCCAGCAGCCGTCGGTGAGCCAAATGGTGATGTTCTGGCCCAGGTCGGCAGGGATGCCCGGATTTTGAGTGGAATCGAGCCGGCCCAGCTGGGCCAGGCAGCTCAGCCGACGCAGTTCGCGGGCCTGACGCAGGGCGGCTTGCAGGGTGGCTTTGGGTGCCTGGGCTGTTCCCGAGGCCTGGTCGTTGCCGTCGGGACTTATCCAAATGTCTGTTGCCAGTGCCTGGAATAGGCAGCCGGCCATTATTAAAAAGGAGAAAAAGGTTTTTTTCATAAAATTTCGTTTCACTTCGTTACACTCAATTTTATAGACTGTAGGC
>R17__coassemble_263_pt1 | contig 32068 bp, 23 predicted proteins | sample R17__metabat2_high_PE_026 | metagenome-assembled genome bin R17
GCATAGTCTCTACCTTGGGCAGGTGCGGCAGCTGGGCGCGGTGGAACTTTTCGATGTTGGCCTTGGCCTGGACAATGGCCCGGCGAAGGTCGTCGGACAGTTCGTCGGCGGCGGCCCGGACCACGTCGCGGGGCACTTCCAGACATTCGGGCGCCTGGCCGTCGAATTTGAGCGACCATTCCTTCACGGCCTTGTCGCCGCGGGCGCGGACGTCGCTCAGTATGCCGCCCACCTTGTCGAACAAGGCCGCGGAATCGGTGGCCGGACGGCGTATGAGCCCGGGCCAGTCTTCACGGGGGGGATATAGATACAGTTTCAATTCGGTAATGTTTTGACGGTTCTGTGTTTGCTTTCTGACGAATCGCAGGGACTCTCAGCTCTAAACTCTAAGCTCTCGGCTCTAAGCTCTCAGCTCTCAGCTCTCAGCTCTCGGCTCTAAGCTCTCAAGGAATCATTTTCTCGATGGGCAGCACCAGAATGCCCTTGGCGCCGATGTGCTTGAGCTGGGCTATGATTTCCCAGAAGCGCTTCTCCTCCACTACGGAGTGTACCGACGACCAGCCGTTTTCGGCCAGGGGCGTCACCGTGGGCGATTCCATTCCGGGCAGCAAGCGGCACACGTCGGGAATCCGGTCGTTGGGAATGTTCAGCATTATGTATTTCTTGCCCTCGGCCTCGCGGATGGCGTCGAAGCGGAACATAAGTTCATTCAAGATGGCCTGCTTTTCGGCATCGATGCCCGGATGCGCTATGAGCAGCGCTTCCGACCGCATCACCACTTCCACTTCTTTGAGTCGGTTGGTCACCAGGGTGCTGCCCGAACTCACGATGTCGAAAATGGCGTCGGCCAGCCCGATGCCCGGCGCTATTTCCACCGAACCGGTAATGACGTGGATGCCCGCCTGCAAGCCGTTCCGATCCAGATAATCCTTGAGGATGTTCGGATAGGACGTGGCGATGGTCTTGCCCTGGAACCACTGCGGCCCAGGATAGTCGACATCCTTGGGAATGGCCAGCGACAGGCGGCAGCGGCTGAAGCCCAGGCGCTGTTCTATGCGTGCCTTTCGGCCGCGTTCCACGTATTCGTTCTCGCCCACGATGCCGGCGTCGGCAATGCCGTCGGCCACCGACTGGGGTATGTCGTCGTCGCGCAGGTAGAGGATTTCTACCGGGAAATTCTTGGCCGGCACCAGCAGCACGCGCTTGCCGCCATCTATCTTGACGTTGGCTTCTTCCAACAAGGCCATCGTGTCTTCGAACAGACGGCCTTTTCCTTGAATGGCTATTCGTAACATTTTCTGTGTTTTATCGGTTTGTATCTGTTTCCGGTTTTGGTTGTTTCCGGCCGGTTCTTGTTTCCGGCCCTGTATCTGTTTCCGGCTTTGGTTGTTTCCGGCCGGCTGTCGGATTTCTTCTTGGATGTCCCGCCTACTCCACCATTTGGTGGAATTCGTCGGGGACCGGAGTTTCGAAGCTCATTTTTTCGCCGCTCACGGGATGGGTGAACGACAAAGCGCAGGCGTGCAGCGCCATACGGTTCATCCGCGTGCGATGGCCGCCGTACTTCAGGTCGCCCGCCACCGGGTAGCCGATGCTGTTCATCTGCACCCGTATCTGGTTTTTGCGGCCCGTGTCCAGACGGAACGACACCAGGCTGTATCGGTCGTTGCTCTTGAGCACTTGGTAGTGGGTAACGGCACGCACACCTTCGTCGGGATTGTTGCTGGCATACACAATGCAGGCCTTGCTTTCCCACAGATACGAAGTAACGGTGCCCCGGCCGCTGCCGTCGCCGGTCTGGAGCCGACCCTCGAGCACGGCCACATACTGTCGCTGGCTCACGGCAAAGCGCCAGTTGTCCTGCATCTGCTGCTGTATGTCGGGATGACGGGCAAAGAGCATCACGCCGGAGGTTTCGCGGTCCAGACGGTGCACCACGAATATCTTGTTGCCGGGCGACTTGCGCTTTACGTAATCGCTCAGAATGGAATAGGCGGTTTTTTCGCGCTCGCGCGACGTGCCCACCGACAGCAGGCCGGCGCCCTTTTCCACCACTATTATATAGGAGTCTTCGTAGAGAATCTTCAACTTGGGGTGTTTCAGGGTGTCCTGTCCCTTGTCCCAGTTTATTTCCACCTTGTCGCCGGCGCGCAGCATATGGTCGAACTGGCGGACCACCGTCTGGTTTACCTTTACCTGCTGGTGGCTCAGCAGCGATTTGACGGTGGTGCGGCTCTGGCCGTCGAGCGTCTGCAGGAGGAATTCCAGCAGGGGGACCGCCTGGGCCACCGGGTATTCACTGGTCTTGCCGGCCTTGCGTTCGGCAAACGATTTCCGTTCCGTTTTGGGTTTCCTGTCGGACGTCAGGCGCTGGCCTTCTGCGAAGGCTTTTCGGCCAGGCGTCGTTTCGGCTTTCCCGTCGGACGTCGGACGCCGGCCTTCCGCGAAGGCTTTTCGGCCGGGCGTCGTTTCGGCTTTCCGGTCGGACGTCGGACGCTTGCTGGAAGTAGTGGTCATAGGCTTGTTTTTTCGGCCGCAAAGGTAAGACTTTCCACCCAAAACAAGAAGTGCGTCCCGTCAATACTGCAAGTAACCGATGGTCGGCCACCGGTTACTTTATCGATTCCCTCGGCAGACAGCCATCGGTTACTTTATCACTTCCCCGGCGGACAACCATCGGTTACTTTATCGGTTTCCCCGGCAGACAGCCGGCGGTTACTTCATCAGTTTCCCCAGCGGACAGCCATCGGTTACTTTATCGGTTTCCCCGGCAGACAACCATCGGTTACTTTATCGGTTTCCCCGGCGGACAGCCGGCGGTTACTTCATCAGCTTTCCCTTGCGCTCGGCCAGCGTGTCGTGGTTGTTGGCCAGGTCGGTCCAGTCCACCTTGGTGCGCGGATCTATGCCGTTAATGTATTTTTCGATGTTGGTGTAGCCGTCGCCGTTGCAGTCCAGCTGCGCATCGGAGGCATCGAAGGGGTTCAGTCCGTATTTCTTTTCCCAGCGGTCGGGCATACCGTCGCCGTCGCTGTCCTTGTAGGGCTTGCCCTTGTATTTGGGATAGCCGCCCACCTGCTCTATGTCGGTAATGATGCCTTGGTGATACGAGTCGGGCCCCAGACGGCGGTACTTGAACTGGTAATATTCCTTTTTGTCGGCCTTCTTGTTGTAATACACCTTGTCGGTCTTCACCTGCTTTATGACACGCTTGTCCACAATGTCGCGGCGGGGATACAAGGCACCGCAGTTGGCCAATACGAAGCGGTAGGCCTCCTGGGCGCTCATCACCGTCACGTGGGGCATCGGCTTCCATTCGGCCGAGCGGATGAATTCCAGGTCTTCCCGGGAATGACCTTCCTGCACGCCACCGTTCCAGTTGTCGGCCGTCACACTGTCGTTGCCTTCCACCACATTGCCTTCCACATAGGCCCAGTGCGGAGTGCGGCCGGTGCCGTTGGCCCGGAACACCCGATACGAGATGGACGCATCCTTGGGCGTGACGGGGCCGGGCTTGAAGTAGTTGTTGGCCACGTTGTAGGAATGGCCCGCACCGTCGCCCGTGCGGTGGTACCAGTTGTAAATCACGTTGTTTATATAATTGAATTCGCTGGTAGACATCGAAGGGTTGCGGCCGGTGTTGTTGGCCCACAGGTTGCGCACGTACATATTGTTGATGCCGCCTATGGTGCTGCCGAAAGAGTGGTTGTAGGTATCCAGTCCGTTGGACGAAATGGTGTTCTGTATGGTCACGTTCACCGTCATAAGCTTGCGGTCCTTGGAACCGTCGGCCGGATGGTACATATAGCGGTAGAAGGAGATGTTCTCGTCCAGGCCCCAGCTGCAGGAAAGGTGGTCCAGCATAATGTTGCCTATGGGATTGCCGCCCAGGCAGTCGTCGCGGCGGCCCACATTGGTCTCGCCCCGACGGAAACGCATATGACGGATAACCACGTCGTGCGTGTCGACCCACACCGATTCACCGGCAACGCACACGCCGTCGCCGGGAGCCGTCTGGCCGGCAATGGTCACATAGGGAGCGCGGATAATAAGCGGAGTCTTCAGGCGGATGATGCCGGCCACGTTAAACACGATGATACGTGCGCCGCCTTGTTCGCAGGCCCAACGCAGCGAGCCTTCGCCGTCGTCGTTGAGATTGGTTACGGTGAGCACCTTGCCGCCGCGGCCGCCGGGCGTGTACATAGCGCCGCCCTCGGCACCGGGAAACGAAGGTATGGCAGCGCGGACCAGATCGTCGGGCTTGAGGGCCAGGGGCACATAGGGTCTACCCTGCTCCTGTTCGGCCTCAATTATGGGCAGAGCGACGGCCCAGGCAGAGTCGGAATGGGCACGGGCGGAATCCATCATACGGTTGGTAGCGGCCACCACCTCGGGCGGGACGCTGGGATACTGGGCGGTGGCGGCCAGGATGCCAAGGCCGGCCAGCATAAGGCAAAGCAATTTTTTCATTGGTCGGTATAATATTTAAAATGATTTCTGAGCTAAACGGCGGCTTTGACAAAAATGGTTTTCCAGAGTTTAATGGCCCCGCCAAATTTCGGAACAGGCCATCGGGCGTGGGTCGGGCTTGCGCTCGGCTTGCACTACTTTGCGGCTTTTCAAGCCGCGAAAGTAGGCGGCGGCTCGGCAGAAGCAAATAAATTTGCTTCTGCTCTCGCCTTGCACTACTTTTGTCCCCACACAGAAAACAACAGAAGCTATGAAATACCTACACGAAGAATTCGAGGCACTTAGCCGCGACGGCATCCGCAAACTGCAGTTGGAACGGCTCAAAAAGACCGTCAACCATTGTATGGGATCCGCCTTCTACCGTCAGCGCTTCCAGGAAACCGGGCTCAAGCCCGACGACATCCAAACCCTGGACGACCTGCGCAAAATACCCTTCACCACCAAGAACGACCTCCGCTCCACCTACCCCTTCGGTATGGCCTCCGTACCCCTGGATAAATGCGTGCGCCTGCATTCGTCGTCGGGCACCACGGGAAATCCCACCGTCATCCTGCACACTCAGAAAGACCTGGACGCCTGGGCCGACGCCGTGGCCCGCTGCCTGTATATGGTGGGACTGCGCCCCGGAGACGTATTCCAGAATTCCTCGGGCTACGGTATGTTCACCGGCGGACTGGGATTCCAGTACGGCGCCGAACGGCTGGGAATGCTCACCGTTCCGGCCGCTGCCGGCAACACCCTGCGCCAGATCAAATTCATCAAAGACTTCGGCACCACCGCCCTGCACGCTATTCCATCGTACGCCAGCCGCCTGTTCGAAGTAATGCTGGAACAAGGCATCGATCCCCGTCGCGACACCAAGCTCAAGACCCTGGTAATCGGCGCCGAACCCCACTCCGAGGCCACCCGCCGCCGCATCGAGGACATGCTCGGCGTAAAGGCCTACAACAGTTTCGGAATGAGCGAGATGTGCGGCCCCGGCGTGGCCTTTGAATGCCCCGAGCAGAACGGCCTGCACATTTGGGAAGACTATTACATCGTGGAAATCGTAGACCCCGTCACCCTGGAACCCGTACCCGACGGCGAGCTAGGCGAAATGGTGCTCACCACCCTGAACCGCGAAGCCATGCCGCTGTTGCGCTACCGCACCCGCGATTTGACGCGCGTCCTGCCGGGCACCTGCCCCTGCGGACGCAACCACCTCCGTCTGGACCGTATGCAGGGCCGCAGCGACGATATGATTATCCTGAAGGGCGTCAACATTTTCCCCATCCAGGTGGAAGCCATCCTGATGCATTTCAAGGAACTGACCAACGACTACCTTATCACCCTCGAAACGGCCGAAGACAACGACGTGATGACGGTGGAAGTGGAACTGAGCGACCTCTTCACCGACGATTACAGCCAGCTGCAGAACCTGACCAAGGAAATCACCCGTCAGCTCAAGGACGAAATCCTGGTCACTCCCAAAGTAAAGCTGGTGCCCAAGGGATCGCTGCCCAAGAGCGAAGGCAAGGCCGTCCGCGTCAAAGACCTCAGAATCACCTATTAAATTTCCAGCCTTATGATACACCAACTCTCCTTTTTCATAGAAAACCGGCCCGGCACCCTGCATCAGGCCCTGGAAACCATCAAGTCGGAGCATCTGCAGATTATTGCCTCCACCATTTCCGACACGGCCGAATACGGCATTTACCGCGTCATTGCCTCGGAGCCGCTCAAGGCCTACGAAGCCCTTAGCCGGCGGGGAATGATGGTGCGTCTGTCGGAAGTGTTTGCCATTTCGCTCAAGAACATTCCCGGCACCGCCGCCGACGCCATTTCGCTCTTTACCCGCGAAGGCATCAACATCGAATATGTGTATTCCTTTATGTGGAACAACGACGGTATCCTTATCCTGCGCACCAACGACCAGGCCAAGACCTTGGAAATCATCAACAAGAACGGTCTGACGTGCGTCGACGAAGACCAGTTGGTAATCCGATAGGCACAGGAAGACATTAATTCTTTGAACCGATGGGAAGAAAGAAGAGCCTGCCGCTGTTGGAACAGGTGGAAATAAGCGCCATCGCGGCCGAAGGAAAGGCCTTGGCCCGCGTGGACAATATGGTGGTGTTCGTTCCCTTCGGAGCCCCCGGCGACATAGTGGACATTCAGGTCACCAAAAAACGCAAGCAGCACGCCGAAGGACGCATTGTGCGTTTCGAGAAACGCAGCCCGATGCGCTGCGAGCCCTTCTGTCCCCACTTCGGCGTGTGCGGCGGATGCCAGTGGCAGCACATTCCCTACGAAGAGCAGCTCCGCGCCAAGCAGCAGCAGGTAATGGACAACCTGACGCGCCTGGGCAAGATAGAACTGCCCGAATGCCGGCCCATCCTGGGATCGGAGCACAACCGCGAATACCGCAACAAACTGGAATTCACCTTTTCCGACAAGAAATGGCGCACCTACGAGGAACTGGCCTCGGGGCAGGATTTCTCCCTGGAAGACAACAACGCGCTCGGATTCCACATTCCAGGTATGTTCAACCGCGTGCTCGACATAAGCCGCTGCAGCCTGCAGGAAGATTTCTCGAACCGCATCAGGCTGGACATCAAGGATTTCTGCTCGCGCAACGGCTACGAATTCTTCAACCTGAACACGCAGCAGGGGCTTATGCGCAACCTGGTGGTGCGCACGGCCTCGACGGGCGAGAAAATGCTCATAGTAGTGTTTCACCACGACGAGCCCGACCGTCGCGAGGCCCTGATGGCCCACCTGGCCGAGGCCTTTCCCGAACTGACATCCCTTTTATATATAGTAAACGGCAAGGCCAACGACACCATTTTCGACCAGGAAGTGCACGTGTACCGGGGCCGCGACTTCATTTACGAACGGATGGAGGACCTGCAGTTCAAGGTGGGTCCGAAATCATTTTACCAGACCAATTCCGCGCAGGCCTTCCGGCTGTACAGCGTGGTGCGCGACTTTGCCGGCCTCCGGGGCGACGAACTGGTGTACGACCTGTATACCGGCACCGGCACCATTGCCAATTTCCTGGCCCGCCAGGCCCGCCAAGTGATAGGCGTGGAATACGTGCCCGAAGCCATCGAAGACGCCAAGGAAAATGCCCGGCTGAACCGGCTGGACAACACCCTGTTCTTTGCCGGCGACTGCAAGGACCTGGTAAACAAGGACTTTCTGGAGCGCTACGGCAAGCCCGACGTGCTCATCACCGACCCGCCCCGCGCCGGAATGCACGAGGACGTGGTGAACACCATTCTGTTTGCCCGGCCGCGCTGCGTGGTGTACGTGAGCTGCAACCCGGCCACGCAAGCCCGCGACCTGGCCCTGTTGGACGCGGCCTACCGGGTAACCGACATCCAGCCGGTGGATATGTTTCCGCACACGATGCACGTGGAAAACGTGGTGCGGTTGGAACTCCGTCCCGTCGACGAGACCTAATTCATACTCAAGCATACGGACTGCCGGACGGGCCCGTCGGGGCTAAGCCAGCCGTCCACAAAATGTAATTTTATGAAACACCGTTTCCTGCCCTTGCTGGCCGCCTTGGCCGGCCTTGTCTGCTTTGGCACTCCCGCTGCCGCGCAGATCGATTCCACGGTAAACCGCCTGCCGGTAACCGCCACCTTCCGTTTCGACACCGGCAAAGCCGGACAGACCGCCGATTTGTCGCATCCGGCCTATTTCAGCCTGAGCTATGTGGACGTGGGCAGCAACCTGGCCTACGCCGGCACCAAAACCATCAACAGTTGCACCCACACGGCCTTCCAGCCCGCCTCGCAGGATGCGGCCGCCGGCGACAACAACGCCATCCGGTTTATGGTAAAGACCAAGACCGGCATCACCTTCACGCCCAGCAAGGTGTCGTTCGTGACCACCCGCCACGGCACCGACGGCGGCAAACTGGACATTTCGTGGCTGAACGCCGACGGCAGCAAGACCTCGCTCGAAACCGGCGTCGCTCCCAACCGTAACAACGCCACCCCACCCTACACCGAATGGAGCTACACCTTTACCGAGGGAAAGGCCTCGATGGGCGAATCGGGATTGGTGGTGAATCTGTACAGCCTGGGCAGCACCAAGCAGGTAAGTCTGTACAACGTGGTGCTGGAAGGATACCTTGACGGTCGGATGGCCGACATTGCCACCTACAGCGTCGGCACCGAGGCCCGTCCCGAAGGAGCCGGAATCATCAATGTGTCGCCCCTGGGAACGGTGTTCGACGACGGCACCGACATAACCCTTTCCCAGGAACGTCAGTTCGGCTACCGCTTCGTGCAGTGGACCGATGCCCAGGGCAACCCGCTGGGACGCGATGCCGACGGCCTTAAGTTCACGCTCACGGGCGACACCCTTATCGTGGCCCAGTACGAAGCCATTCCCACCTACGAACTGAAGACCGTCCTTACCAACGGTGCGGCCGACTATATGCTCACTTATTCCCCGACGCCCACCACCGTCGGCGGCCGGCTTATGTACGAGGAAGACACCCGCGTGTCGGTGACGGCCTCGGGCAACGCCATATTGTCCTTTGGCAGCTGGAGCGACGGCACCACGGCGGCCACCACTTCGGTGCTGATGGATGCCGACCGGGAGCTCACCGCCAACTATATGGCCTTGGACTACATAGCCGGCTGGGACTTCTACAACGCCGGCAACAACGCCCGCCGGGCCGACTTTGCCGCCGAGGAAAACGATGCCGATGCCCTGATTCTGCGCAAGGAGGACGGCACCACCTCGGGCTGGCTCGACAAGAGCAACAGCCAGGGCGGACAGTTCGGACGCAACTGCGGCGTCAGCTGGAAAAACTACCAGGACCTGTACTATTGGCAGACACAGGTGAACGCCGAGGCCTTTACCGACATAAAAGTGCGCTCGGCCCTGGCCTACCAATACAACACCTACAAGACCTGGAACGTGGAATGGTCGGCCGACGGCAGCCAGTGGCAGACCGCCGGCACCGTTTACCTGGGCCGGCAGCAGACCTGGGCCGACAGCACCTTCTCCCTGCCCTCTGAGGCCGATCATTGCAAGACGCTCTACATCCGCTGGAAGCAGGACACTTCGTCCGAAGTGGCCGGAACCTCGGGCAGCAACGACGGCATCACCATTGCCGGCATCTACATTTACGGCGAAGCCAACGCCCTGGACGACGGCAAGGCCCCCCAGCTGGTTTCGTCGGTGCCGGCCGAAGGGGCCGCCAACGCCTCGGCCAGCGGACAGATCGTGCTCACCTTCGACAAGAAAGTGGAACTGACCGACAGCGCCCGGGCCACCCTGAACGGACAGGCCCTGATGCTGACCGTGCAGGGTAAGACCGTCACGGCCACCTACAAGGGGCTTGACTACTCCACCGCCTGCACCTTTGTCTTGGCGGCCAACAGCCTGACCGACCGCAGCGGCAACTGCTACGGTGAGGACTTGATACTGAACTTCTCCACCCGCAGCCTGCCGGGCATCGACAAAAAGCTCTACGACTTTGTGGTGCCCGACGACGGCAGCTTCGAGGATGCCATAAAGAAGGCCTCGGCCCGCAGCGACAAGAGCGTCCGCTACCGCATCTTTGTAAAGAAAGGCAGCTACCGGCTCGAGGGCGATGCCGGAGCCACCGTCACCGGCAGTGACAACAAGAGCTATCGCAAGCCCACCACGTCCATAAGCACGCCCAACCTGTCCATCATAGGCGAGGATATGGACGCCACCGAACTGTACAACTACCACGAGGCCTTCGCCAAAATCGAGGGCTTGCGCAAAGCCGACTGCATTGCCCTCAGTTCGGCTGCCAAGAGCACCTATGTGCAGGACATTTCGTTCCGCAACGGCTGCAGCTGGAGCACCAACGGCAACGGCGACGGCCGCTGCTGCGCCCTGTCCGATGCCGGCGACAAGAACATATTCAAAAACTTCAAGATGGTGGCCTGGCAGGATTCCTACCTGTCCGACAACGCCGGCGGCCGCTTCTACTTTGAAGACTGCGAGCTGCACGGCGCCGTAGACTACCTGTGCGGCAAGGGCGACGCGCTGTACAACCGCTGCAATCTGGTGATAGAGCGCGACGGAGTGCCCCTTTGCGCGCCGTCCACGCCCAAGCAGTACGGCTACGTGTTCCTGGACTGCGAGGTGAACAGCGCCAACAAGACCTACTACAAGAACTTTACGCTGGGACGTCCCTGGGGCAGCGGCACTCCCTCAGCCATCTACATAAACCTGATGGTGAACAACGGGCTGAACCTTTCGTCGGACGGCTGGAGCGAGATGAGCGGCGGCTATCCCAAACGCTTTGCCGAATACGGCACGCATACGCCCAGCGGCACGTTCATCGACCTGGCCAACCGCAAGAAAACCTTCGGCGACGGCTACAGCAACAATCCGGTGCTCACCCAGGCCGAGGCAGCCACTTACACCGTGGAAACCGTAATGGGAAGCACCGACAGCTGGGATCCCACGCTCTACACCGAGCAGGCCCAGGCGCCCGTCATTGCCTTTGCCGACAGCGCCCTATGCTGGGAAAACAGCGACTACGTGCTGCTGTATGCCATTGTCCGCAACGATTCCGTGGTGGATTTCACCAAGCGCAGCACCTACGCCATCGTTCCCAAGGCAGGCGACCGCTGGAGCGTGCGGGCCGCCAACGAAATGGGCGGTCTGGGACTGCCTTCCAACGTCCTTTACATTGACGATCAGGGGCAGGTGGTAGACCAGCTGCAGGCTCCCGGCCAAGCGAGCGTGGTCTCCGTCCGCTACTTCACCCTGGACGGGCGTGAGGTAATTGCGCCGGTACAAGGCATCAACGTGGTCTGCAGTCGCCTGGACGACGGCAGCCTGCGCACCGAAAAACTGTTGGTAAAGTAAGACTGGAAGTCTGGAACCGCCGTCCTGGCGGGCCAGCTCCGTAAGGGTATCCTCGGTAGTCCGGTAACAAGACCGGAAGTCTCGAACCGCCACTCCCGAATATCAGGCAACAAGAACCCCCGGAAATCGAAACCGATTTCCGGGGGTCGTTGTTTGAGTACGTTTGGAAAAAGGCGGGTCCGGGAACGGAGTGTCACTCTCCAGAGCGCTGCCGGACGGCCTCGTAAATCATAATGCCGGCCGCCACCGATACGTTGAGCGAGGCAATGGGCCCCAGCATCGGAATCTGTACCAGTTCGTCGGAGATGCGCAGGTTTTCGGGGTCGATGCCCTCGTCCTCGGAACCCATCACAATGGCCAGCGGCCCCTGGTAATGGGCCCGGGTGTAGTTGTCGGTGGCCTTTTCGGTGGCCGCCACCACGTGCACGCCCGAATCGCGCAGGAATCGGATGGCGTCCCTAAGGCTGTTTTCGCGGCATACGGGAAGGCTCATCAGAGCTCCGGCCGAAGTCTTTACGGCATCGGCGTTGGCCGTCACGCTGTCGTTCATCGGAATGACGATGGCATCCACGTCGGCGCAGGCGCAGGTGCGGGCAATGGCTCCGAAGTTACGTACGTCGGTAAGCCGGTCCAGCACCACGATGAAGGGATCCTTGCCGGCCTCGTAGAGCGCCGGAATCACCTGCTCCAAGCGTTGGTAGGTAATGGGCGATATGAAGGCGATTACCCCCTGGTGGTTCTTGGTGGTGATATGGTTGAGCTTTTCCTGCGGCACCCGCTGTACGGGGATGTTGGTTCCGCGAAGCTGTTCGAACAGTTCGCGCGACAGGTTGCTTTCCAGGTTCTTGCGTATCCAGATTTTGTCGATGTCTTTTCCGGCGGCGATGGCTTCCATAACGGCACGGATGCCGAACACCATTTCGTTGCCTCCGCCGGGCTGTTTGTGGTTGTAATACATATCAGTTTCCTTATTCAAATCGACGTCGGGGCATCGCGGCCTACATTCCGTTCAATGGCCAGTTGTAATTCTTATCAGTTTCCATATATGAGCTGACGGGCATTGTTCAAGGCCGCCTCGCTTAGGGCTTCACCGCTTAACATAGAGGCGATTTCGCGCTCGCGCTCCTCGCCCGACAGCAGACGGGCCCGGCTGATGGCCTGTTCGCCGTCCTCCGATTTGTACACCTTGTAATGGCTGGCGCCCTTGGCGGCAATCTGGGGCAGATGGGTGATGCACAGCACCTGACGGTGACGCGCAATCTCCTGCATCAGGCAACCCATCCGGTGGGCAATCTCGCCCGACACGCCGGTGTCTATTTCGTCGAACAGCAAGGTGGAGCATTGGCTGACGTCGGCAATGAGGGCCTTCAGGCAGAGCATCACCCGCGACACCTCGCCGCCGGAAGCTATTTCGGACAGAGGCTGCACGGCCACGTTCTTGTTGGCCGAGAACAGGAAGACGGCGCGGTCGCAGCCCGAAGCGTCCATCGGTTTGGGCCGGAGGTCCACCTGGAACTGCACGTGGGGCATTCCCAACTGCTGCAGCTGCGTAATCATATAGCTTTCTATCGAGTCGGTTACCCGACGGCGCGCCTTCGTAAGCATCTTTCCTGCCTCGTCGGCGGCCGCCTCGGCTTCGCGCACCGCCCGGCGGGCGGCCTCCAGCCGGTCGTCGCCCAGCTCTATTTCCCCGAGCCGGGCGGCAAGGCGCTCCCTTATTTCGATTAGTTCCTCCACGGTGTGCACGCGGTGTTTCTGCTGCAGGTCGAAAAGCAGGCTGAGCCGCTCCTCCACCACTTCGAGCCGGGCGGGGTCCACGTCCACCTGCGAATCCCAGCGGTCTATGTCGCGTCTCAGGTCGTTCAAATCCAGCCAACTGGTATTCAGGCGGCTGCAGGCTTCCTTTAGCTGCGGGAATACCTCGCCCAGCCGTCCGGCCGTGTTCAGCGCCGTCCGGAGCTGCGGGCAGATGCCGCGGTCGTCGTCCGACAGGAGTTGTTCCAGCTGTTCCAGCCCGCTTTTTATTTCCTCGGTATGCGTCAGCAGTTCCTGCTCCGATTCCAGTGCTGCCTGTTCGCCGGCGGTCAGACGGGCCTCGTCCAACTGCTTGAATTGGAAAGCTATATAGTCTTTTTCCTCCCTGCCCAGACGCAGACGTTCCTCCAGGTCGGAGAGTTCGCGGCGGCTTTCGGTGAGCCGATGGTAAACCGACTGCCATTGAGCCAGTTCCCGGCGGCTGCCGGCCACCATATCCACCAAGTCCAATTGGAAGCGGTCTTTGCCCAGCAGCAGGTTTTCGTGCTGGGAATGGATGTCCATAAGTTGGCTGCCCAAATCCTTGAGTACGGCCTGCGTCACCGGGGAATCGTTCACGAACGCCCGGCTCTTGCCGCTGGCATAGAGTTCGCGGCGCACCACACAGCCGGCCGGGTCGTATTCCAGGTCGTTCTCGCGGAAGAATGGCTCCAAGGCCTCCAGCGACGAGAATTCGGCCTCCAGCACACAACGGTCGTGCCCGTCCTTTATCATTTTCAAATCGGCCCGCTGGCCCAGGATAAGGCCAATCGCGCCCATCAGCACCGATTTTCCGGCACCGGTCTCGCCGGTAATGACCGACAGCCCCGGGCCGAAGCTCAGGTCCAGGCAGTCTACCAGCACATAGTTTTCGACGTGAAGTTTGTCTAACATGGTGTAAGATGGTATCAGTAAGTGGTTTCCTTAATGGCTTCCAGACGTTGGCTCTGCCCGGGATATATATATACCAGCCGGTCGTATACTTTCTGTTTTTCGGTGTCGCCGGCCTTGGAGTAGATCTGCACCCATTCGTCCAGCTTGGCATCGGCGAAATTGCTCAGCAGAGGCGACTTGGTATCGACGCGCTTTATTTCGTCCAGCACTTCGAAACCCTTGGTAATGACGGCGCGCCCCTCGTCCACCTTGTCGGCCATCACGTCCAGGCCCAGGCGGTGATACTGGTAGTTGAGCAGCCGCATCGGCTTCTGGCTTTCGCTCATAAGGGCATCCATCCAACCCCAGCAGTTCTTTTCGTCGTCGTGGGCCTTCCAGTTGTCGCCAAGCGTTCCCTGGGCCTGGTTCACAATGTCCTGGGCGGCCTGGAAGAACACTTCGCCGCCGTAGGGAGCGAAGGAATCGAAGTCCATTCCCAGAATCAGGTACACCCAAAAAGTAATCGTGGCCGTCAGGTTGTTGTCGATGACGTTTGGATTGAATTCCAGGGTTTCGCCCTCCTGGTAGGTGAATTCCAGTCCTTGGCGCGCATTGAGCAGCGTAGTGGTATAGGTGGAATTGAACACGGGCCGACGCGACTGCACCTGCATTTCCACCGTATGCTCGCTGCCTTCGGTTTTCTGGAAAATAAAGTTGAAGGAGCAGTCTATCTTTTCGTAGCGGCCCAGTTTCGCGCCCATCCACTGGCGCGTGTTCAGAAATTCGGTGAGCGAGTTCTTGAAACTTTCGTATACGGCCTTGTCGGTGCCTCCTATCTGGTCGGTATTCAATTGGATACGGCAGTTCAGCTCCTGCGCCCGCAAACCCGTCGGCCACAGCAGCACAGCCAGCAGCATCAGCAAACCCGCGTTGAACCGGGCGGTCCGGAGCCGGCCCGACTTGAGCCCGCGCGGCTGCCGTCCGGACCCGATGTTTCCGATATGCCGAAGGTTCCCTGCCATAGCTTGTCCGTTTATCTGTTTACCCGTTTATGCGTTTATGCGTTTACCCGTTATCCGTTTATGCGTTTACCCGTTTATGCGTTTTCGCGCGCCTCAAGGCAGGCCACCAGCTGGCCGACGATGTCCTCGGCCACCTCGCGTTTGGATTTCAGGGGGAATGCCTGTTCGCCCTTTTCGGTTATGATGGTCACCTTGTTGGTGTCCACCCGGAAACCGGCCCCGGCATCGCGCATCGAATTAAGTACGATAAAGTCGAAATGCTTGCGCTGAAGCTTGCCCCGGGCATTGTCGTTCTCGTGGTCTGTTTCCAGGGCAAAGCCGGCCAGCACCTGTCCGGGCTGTTTCATTTCGCCCAGCGAGGCGGCGATGTCGGGCGTGGGTTTCAGGGTAAGGGTAAGGTCGCCCTTGCGCTTCAGCTTGCTGCCGGCACAGGTCTCGGGGGTAAAGTCGGCCACGGCGGCGCACAGAATGCCCGCCTGGCAGGAAGGGTATAGCTTTTGACAGGCCTCGTGCATCTGGGCGGCCGATTCCACGTCGGTGCGGTGCACCGGGCCGGCAGGCGTGGCCAGCGACACCGGGCCGCAGACCAGTTCCACCTCGGCCCCGCGGGCCACGCAGGCCTCCACCAGGGCAAAGGCCATCTTGCCCGACGAATAATTGCCGATGAACCGCACCGGATCGATGCGTTCGTAGGTGGGGCCGGCCGTTATGAGCACGCGCTTTCCCTTCAGTCCGTCGCCCGTCGGGCCCTTTTCAAAAAAATCCTCCAGTACCGACACTATCTTGTCGGGCTCTTCCATACGCCCCTTGCCTTCCAGTCCGCTGGCCAGAAAGCCGTCGGCCGGTTCAATCAGGTGGTTCCCGTAAGATTTCAGTCTGGCCAGGTTGGCCTGGGTGGAAGGATGGCGGTACATATCCAAATCCATCGCCGGCGCCACAAACACGGGCGCCTTCATAGACAGATAGGTGGTAATGAGCATATTGTCGGCAATGCCGTTGGCCATTTTCCCGATAGTGGAAGCCGTGGCGGGCGCCACCAGCATCGCGTCGGCCCACAGGCCCAGATCCACGTGGCTGTGCCACACGCCGTCGTTGGCCGAAAAAAATTCGCTCACCACCGGGCGTCCCGACAAGGGCGAGAGCGTGACCGGGGTAATGAATTCGCGGGCCGCAGGCGTCATCACCACCTGCACCTCGGCTCCCTTCTTGCGCAGCGCACGCACCAGATAGGCGGCCTTGTAGGCGGCTATACTGCCGGTAATTCCCAGTACGATGTTCTTTCCCTGCAACATAATACTATCGGGCATTTTGGCCGCGCAGGCGGATGTTGCTCAGCACTTTCTTGGTGTTCAGCGCAAAATCGCCGTTCATCATCCAGCCGTAGTAACCGGTGTCGCGGGCGAGCACTTCGGCCACCGGCTGGTCTTTGTACTTGCCGAAATTGAACACTTCCACGCCGTCCTTGTTATACACGATCTTGCCGGCGAAATCCACGTTGCGGTGCTGCGAGGAATATTCCGACAGAAAGGCCACGTCGTTCTGCAAGGTGTCGCCGTAGCGGTCCAGCTGGGCCTTGAGTACTTCGTAGGTGGCGCGGGTGTCGGCCGCAGCTCCGTGGGCTCCTTCCAAGTCGGCTCCGCAGTAGAATTTATAGGCGGCACTGAGGGTGCGCTGTTCCAGTTTATGGTAGATTACCTGCACGTCCACCATCTTGCGGTTGCTCAGGTCTATGTCTATGTCGTTGCGCAGGAATTCCTCGGCCAGCAGCGGCAGGTCGAAACGGTTGGAATTGAAGCCCGCCAGGTCGCAGCCTTTTATGTCGTTGGCTATTTCGCGGCCTATTTCCCGGAAGCTGGGACAATGGGCCACGTCCTCGTCGGAAATATGGTGCACGGCCGTGGCCTCGGGCGGAATGGGAATGCCCGGATTCACCCGGCAGGTCTTGGTTTCTTCCTTGCCGTTGGGATACACCTTCAGGTAGGAGATTTCCACAATGCGGTCCTGGACAATGTTCACGCCGGTGGTCTCCAGGTCGAAAAACACCAGCGGATTCTTCAGATTCAGTTGCATAGCGCCGTCCTCCCTAGGCTTTTATCATCATAGGCATCAGCAGCATCACCAGGTCTTCGTCCTCGGCGTTCTCCGACGGCAGTACCAGACCGGCCCGGGCCGAATCGGCCAGACGGAAAATCACTTCGGAGGTGGCAAGGTTCTGCAGGATGTCCAGCAGGAAATCCGACTTGAATCCGATAAGGATTTCCTCGCCCTCGTACTGGCAGGGCAGCGATTCCTCGGCCGAGGTGGAAAAGTCGATGTTCTGCGACGACAGGGCCAGGGTGTTGTCGGCTATGCGCAGCTTTATCAGGCTGTTGGCCGGATCGGAACAGATGGACACCCGTTTGACGGCGTTCACCAGCGTCAGGCGGTCTACGCACACCGTGAAGGGATTGTTCTGCGGAATGACGGCGTTGTAGTTGGGGAAACGGCCCTCGATAAGCAGCGACGACATAAACAGCCCGCCGTACTGGAGCATCATCTGGTTGCGGCCGAACACGATGTTCACCTCGCCGTCTCCCTTGCCGCCCAGCAATCCTTTGAGAATGTTCATCGGTTTCTTGCGGATGATGAGCGTGGAATGTGCCCCCTCCTCCATTCCCTCACCGTGGAAGCGGGTATTGACCAGGCGGGCCAGTTTGTGGGAATCCGAGGCCACGAACGTCACCGAATCGGAAGTGATGTCCAGCACCACACCGTTCATTACGGGACGTATCTCATCGTCGGCCGAAGCGAAAATGGTAGACGAAATACCCTTGAGCAGGGCGGATGCCGTGAGCGTGAGCGAACCCAGCCGGTCGCCGACGGGTTTCATATGCGGATATTCGCCGCTGGAAGCGGCCACGAAATTGAATTCGCCGCTCTGGTAGGCAATCTTAAGTTCGTTGGTGTTGCCGTTGAGCGATATTTCCACCGGCTGGTCGGGAATTTCCTTGAGGGCCTCCTGGATGTTCTTCGCATTCATACAGAAAGAGAAATCGCCGTCGGAGGAGATAAGGTCCACCGTGGAGACGATGGTGGTTTCCTGGTCGGAAGCCGTGATCTTGGCCCGGTTGTTTTCTATCTCGAAGAGGAAACTGTCGAGAATGGAGAGCGTGTTCTTGGAATTGATGACTTTGCTGAGCGCCTGCAAGGGGGCCGACAGCGTGGAACTGGAAACGGAGAACTTCATAATGACTATATTTTATTGTTAATATTCAAGTATTTACAGAATGCCTTTCCCCAGGGGACAAGCAGGCCAAAGATAAGCTTTAGCAATTGGAATTCCCGCAGTTTTTTCCCAAAATTATCGCTTCGGGACGCAAGGAAACCGAGAATTTTTTCCTCACGTCGGCCACGATGTCGCGGCACAGCGCCAGGATTTCCCCGCCCGTGGCCTGTCCGTAGTTTACCAGCACCAAGGGCTGCCGGGGCCACACGCCGGCATCGCCCCGGCGGAATCCCTTCCACCCGGCGCGGTCGATGAGCCAGGCCGCCGAGAGCTTGACTTCCGACGCCGGCGTTTCGGCGGCGGGCGTCCCGGACGCCGCTTTCTCAGGGGCCGTCGGCCCGGCGACAGATTCAGGCAGCTTTGTCACGGCTACCGGCCAATGAGGCATATCGGGATATTTCTCCAGCAAGGCAGCAGCCAGGGCGGCCGGCACCCGCGGGTTCATAAAAAAGCTTCCGGCGCTGCCCACCTGCGAGGGGTCGGGCAACTTGCCGCCCCGGATGGCCAGCACAGCCTCTCGTATAGCCTGAAGGTCGGAGCGGACGGCTTCTGCCTCGGAAACGTTTTTTTCCCGTGTTCCCATTTCCGAGGACGTCCCGCCGGAAATGCCGGACGTCTGCAAGGGGCCCACCGCCTCGCGAAGCGCCCCGTACGACAGCTCGAACACGGGCCGTTCAGACAAGCGGAAACGGACGTGCGTCACCACATAGCGGTCTTTCCACTCGTGCTTGAACCGGCTGTCGCGGTAGCCGAACCGGCATTCGGCCGCCGGCAGCACAAGGGTTTCCAGGGTTTGGCGGTCCAGCACTTCCACCGCCACGATGGCGTCCTTGGCCTCCACGCCGTAGGCACCGATGTTCTGCACCGGCGAGGCGCCCACCGTGCCGGGAATGCCCGACAGGTTCTGCAGGTTGCCCCACCCTTTTTCCACGGTATAGGCCACCAGGCGGTCCCAGTCCCAGCCGGCGCCCACGCGGAGCACCACCTCGCCCGGAAAGGTTTCGCAGCTTGCAAGCCGTTCGCAATCCATTATGCGGGAACAAAGCAGAATGCCGGGATAGTCGTCGGCAAACAGCATATTGCAGCCGCCGCCCATAGGCATTATGGGCAGGCCGAAGGTATTGGCGTCGCGCAGTATGGCCTGCAGTTCGGCCACGCTGTCGTACTGGGCCACATAGCGGGCCGTCGCCTGTATATGGAAACTGTGTCTGTCCTGCAAGGGGCAGTCCGGAATAATCTTCATCGGCAGTCGGAATTAGGACGACGAAGGTAAGGAATTTTGGGGGTTTCAGTACATTTGCGCTCCGAAAAACGAGTGTTTCTCCGACGCAACAGATTTCAAAAACCAAATACTTGACCATATGGACAAAACCATTCTCATTACCGGGGCTACCAGCGGTATCGGCGAGGCCTGTGCCCGCCGGTTTGCCCAGGGCGGCTACCGGCTGATTCTTACCGGACGCAACGCCCAGAAGCTGGCATCGATCAAACAGGAACTGGCAAAGCAAGTGGCCGTCAAGGCCCTGGTGTTCGACGTGCGCGACGCGCAGGTGGCTGCCCAGGCCCTGGCCTCGCTGGAGCCGGAATGGCAGGAGATTGACGTACTCATAAACAACGCCGGCCTGGCCCTGGGGCTGGAAAAGGAATACGAAGGCGACCCCTCCGACTGGGAGACGATGATAGACACCAACATCAAAGGGCTGCTCACGATGACGCGCCTGGTGGTGCCCGGAATGGTGGCGCGCAACCGGGGGCACGTCATAAACATAGGCAGCGTGGCCGGCGATGCCGCCTATGCCAACGGCAACGTGTACTGCGCCACCAAGGCCGCCGTCAAGGCCCTGTCGGACGGGCTGCGGCTAGACGTGGCCGAATCGGCCGTGCGGGTGACCACCCTTAAACCCGGTCTGGTGGAAACCAATTTCAGCAAAATCCGTTTCCACGGCGACGAGGCCCGCGCCGAAAAGGTATACCAGGGCATCACGCCCCTGACGGGCGACGACATTGCCGACGTGGCCTTCTATGCGGCCTCGGCCCCCGAGCACGTACAGATTGCCGAAGTGCTCATACTAGCCACCCATCAGGCCAGCGGTTCGGTGATTTGCCGGAAGGGCTGAAGCGTCCCGACGTTCAGCAGCGGCCCGGTGATTTGCCGGAAGGGCTGAAGCGTCCCGACGTTCAGCAAAGGCCCGGTGATTTGTCGGAAGGGCTAAAGCGCTTCGCCGTTCAGCAGCACCTTGTCAAAACTGACGTCCTCGGCTCCCAGAATGCGGTTGCCATCCCTCACATTGTCAAGGGTGCAGGAGCGCAGGTGCACGCCGTGCACGTTCACCACGTCTTCGAAACCGTCTATCCACACGCCGTAGCGACTGCCCGACGAGTGGATGTCACTCAGGAAAATGTCGCTCAGCGAGGGCATGTTCGGACCAGACTTGACGCCCTCGTACTTGAGTTCTACGCGCATAATGGATTCGCCGCAAACCCCCACCCGTACGTTGCGTACATACAGATTGGAGATGTTGCCGCCGCGCAGCGGATTGGTTTTCAGGCGCACGATGCGGTCCAGGTTGGGGCTGTCCATTTCGCAGTTCTCGGCCCACACCCAGTGGCAGCCGCCCGAAATCTCGCTGCCTATCACAATGCCGCCGTGCCCGTCTTTCATACGGCAGTTCCGCACCACCACGTTCTCGGTGGGCGTGTTCCAGCGGAAACCGTCCTTGTTGCGGCCCGACTTGATGGCGATGCAGTCGTCTCCGGTATTGAAATAGCAATCCTCTATAAGCACGTCCCGGCAGGATTCGGGGTCGCAGCCGTCGTTGTTGGGGCCGTAGCTTTCCAAGGTGACGCCGCGCACAATCACGTTCTCGCACAACAGCGGATGCAGCAGCCAGAAGGGCGAATGATGGATGGTGATGCCTTCGATAAGCACGTTGCGGCACAGATATGGCTGGACAAAAGGCGGACGCAGACAGTCTTCGGGCTGCATCAGACGCTCCTCCACCGGCACTTCGGCGGCCTCCATCGCGGCCAGGCGGTTGCGGCCCGACAGCTTGTCGCCGTTCCACTCCTGGCAAAGCATCCCTTCCTGCCAGCCGAAGGACTTGCGGCCTTTCCAAGGCCACCAGGCGGTATTGGATGCCTGGCCGTCGAGCACGCCGTGGCCCGTGATGGCAATGTCTTCCTGCCCATAGGCATAGATGAGCGGACGGAAATTATAGCAGTCCCAGCCTTCCCAACGGGTAATCACCTGAGGCAGATAGTCCTCGGGACGGTTGGAAAAATACAGCACGGCTCCGTCTTCGAAGTGCAGGCGCACGTGGCTGAGCAGTTCGATGGGCCCGGTGTAATAGGTACCGGCAGGCACCACGACGGTGCCTCCACCCTGCTCTGCGCAGGCCTTGACGGCTTCGCTGATGGCCTGCCCGTACACCTCTTCACCGGCCTTCAGGCCATAGTCGAGAACCGATACGGTGAGTTCGGGGAAGCGGGGCTCGTGGATGCGGGCCAGCACTTCGTCGGCCTTCTTCCAGCCTTTCTTTTCCATTTGTCTTACCTTGTCGCCGCACGAGCTGAGAGCGACCAGCGCCAGCAGGACCGTCGCGGCCAGTTTGAATATCTGTCTGTTCATTTATAAAAACAGTTTATGGTGGTTATTTTGAATTTTCGGTAAACTTTTCACTTTGGCGACGCGCCGATGCTGCGAAACTCATTTTCCCTGGCAGCATTCTGCCGATTCCAGGGAAATTCAATTCTCCTGGCAGCGCGCCGATGCTGCGAAACTCATTTCCACTGGCAGCATTCCGCCGAATCCAGGAAACGCGTGGCGTAGGGATTCCAGTCGCCGCAGACCTTGGCCACGGTGACGGCAGCCGCTTCCTTGTCGGAAAGCTGACGGCTCCAGGCAACCCTTTCGGCAGGACGGGCGCCGGGACCGTAATTGCGGTACTCCTCGTAGCGCGACGTGGCCTCGCGGCTGGGATCGTTCCAGTTGTGCCAGCCGGCCGGCGCAATCTGCTCCGGCAGTTCGCAATACATAAACAGGGTGTGGGCATAGGCCCGCCAGGGACGTCCCAGGGCCATTTTGCGCACGTTGTCGGCCACCGTCACCCGGCAGCGGTTCAGGATATACCCATAGGCAACGTACTCGGGCGTGGAAGCCGCGGTAATGTAGGAATCGCGCTTGCAGTGGATGTGGCAGGCCTCGAACCAGGCCGTGGAAGGACCGAAGATAAAGTCGGTGGTGCCTTCTATATAGCAGTGGTCGAAGAAGTTGCGCGTCTGTTCGCGACCGGTGTAGATAGTGTCCTGGTTGCCCAGGATGCGGCAGTTGAAGAAACTCACGCGGTCGCCCTCGACGTGCAGGGCCACGGCCTGTCCCAGCTGCGGGGCATTGTTTTCGATGGTAAGGTTCTCGAACGTGATGTCGTTGCCCTGCACCAGCAGCGTATAGCTGCGGAACGTGCCTATCTTGTGCACGCCGTCCTTCTTGATGTTGGCGTGGTCGTCCCAGGTGATGACTGTCTGCTCCACGTCCTCGCCCACGAACACCACGTTGGTAAGCCAGGTGGGGACAATCACCTTTTCCTTATATATACCTTTCTTTATGAAGACCCGGGTGCGCGGGCCGGGCTTGAAGGCCCGGATGGATTCTATGGCCTCCTGCAGCGAAGTGAACTGTCCGCTGCCGTCCAGGGCCACCACCACGTCGTATTCCAGGGTGTCGGCCCCGGCGCCGAAGCCCTCCACGGGCCCTGCACAGGCCTGGCAGCCGTTGTTGTTACATTCGGGACTGGCCTGACGCTGACCGCAGGCCGACAGCAGCAGCCCCGCCAGGGCCAGCGTGCCGACAATAAGATTCATCGATTTTTGCATAAAATTTCGTTTCACTTCGTTACTCTCAATTTTATAGACTGCAGGCGGCGCCATACTTTCGGACGGCCGTCTACCGGATAAACAGCAGTTCGCGGTATTTGGGCAGCGGCCACAGCTCGTTGTCCACCATCAGTTCCAGGTCGTCTATGCGACGGCGGATTTCGGCGAAGTAAGGTTCCACCGTATCGTGGTAGGCCAGGGCCTTTTCACGCACGTCGTCCAGGCGGTTGGCCTTCTTGCGGGCCTCCACCATCGCGTCTACCAGCGACTGGATTTCGTCCTGGCAGACTTCGATCTGTTTTATCTTTTCGGTTTTGCCGGCCGACAGGTGCTCGTAGTCCTGCTGGCTGTACAAGGTCTTCACCTTGAACAGGTTGTCGAGCAGCGACGACTGGTAGCGCGAAGCCACGGGAATGATGTGGTTCAGGGCCAGGTCGCCCAGCACCCGGGCCTCTATCTGCACCTTTTTGGTATAGGTTTCCCACTTCACCTCGTTGCGGGCCTGCAGCTCGCGCTCGTTCAGCACTCCCGTCTGGCGGAACAGTTCCAGGCTTTCGGGCCGCAGATAGGCATCGTACATACGCGGTACCGACTGCTCGCAGTCCAGTCCGCGGCAGGCGGCTTCCCGACGCCACTCCTCGCTGTAGCCGTTTCCGTCGAAGCAGATGGGACGGCACTGGCGGATGTAGTCGCGCAGCAAAGCCAGAATGGCCTTTTCCTTGTCTTCGCCGGCGGCCAGCCGTTTGGCCAGCGCCTCGTTGAAATCCTGCAGCTGCCCGGCCACGGCCGTGTTGAGCACAATCATCGGGCAGGCGCAGTTGGCCGACGACCCGGCCGCACGGAACTCGAAGCGGTTGCCGGTAAAGGCAAAGGGCGAGGTACGGTTGCGGTCGGTGTTGTCTATCATAATCTCGGGAATCATACTCACGTTCAGGTTGAGCCTTCCCTTGCCGGCCATCTCGAGCGACTCGCCCGGGGCCTCCTTTTCTATAAGGTCGAGCATCCGCGACAGCTGCCCGCCCAAAAACACCGAAATGATGGCGGGCGGCGCCTCGGCGGCTCCCAGCCGATAGGCGTTGCCGGCGCTGGCCACCGAGGCCTTCAGCAAGGCGTTGTGCCGGTAGACGGCCATCAGGGTGTTCACCAGGAAGGTGACGAACATCAGCTTGTCGTCGGGCGTCTTGCCGGGCGAAAACACGTTCAGCCCCGTATCGGTGGAAAGCGACCAGTTGCAGTGCTTGCCCGAGCCGTTGATGCCGGCAAAGGGCTTCTCGTGCAACAGCACGCGGAAATGATGGCGCGGCGCCACCTTGCGCATAATGTCCATCAGCACCAGGTTGTGGTCGACGGCCAGGTTGGTCTCCTCGAATATGGGAGCGATCTCGAACTGGTTGGGCGCGGCCTCGTTGTGGCGCGTCTTGAGGGGAAGCCCCAGTTTGTAGCCTTCCACCTCGAGTTCCTTCATAAACTCCACCACCCGCTTGGGAATGGAGCCGAAATAGTGGTCTTCGAGCTGCTGGTTCTTGGCCGATTCGTGCCCCATCAGGGTACGGCCGCACATCATCAGGTCGGGACGCGCCGAAAAGAGCGATTCGTCCACCAGGAAATATTCCTGCTCCCAGCCCAGGTTGGAAATGACCCGGCGCACGTCGGGATGGAAGAAGCGGCAGGTTTCGGCCGCCGCCTCGCCCACGGCCGTGACGGCCCGGAGCAAGGGCGTCTTGTAGTCGAGCGCCTCGCCCGTGTACGAAATGAATATGGTGGGAATGCAAAGCGTGTCGTCCTCGATGAAGGCCGGCGACGAAGGATCCCAGGCGCTGTAGCCGCGGGCCTCGAAGGTGTTCCGGATGCCGCCGCTGGGGAAGCTGGAGGCATCGGGTTCCTGCTGGGCCAGCAGCTTGCCGTTGAATTCCTCGATGACGCCGCCCCGGCCGTCGAACGCAATGAAGGAATCGTGCTTTTCGGCCGTGCCGTCGTTCAGAGGATGGAACCAATGGGTGTAATGGGTGACACCGCGGCGCATGGCCCAGCGCTTCATGGCCCGGGCCACCTTGTCGGCCGTAGCCGTGTCGAGCGGACGGGCCGCGGCCACCGCCTCCTGCACTTTGCGGAACACCTTGGGCGAGAGGTAACGGCGCATCACGCCGGCGTGGAACACGTTGCGGGCATAATAGGCCGATACTTTTTCCGTGGGCCGGGGCGCGGGGACGGCCTGATGGCCGAACGCCTCCTGCACCATATTGAATCGCAATGACATATCTATTGCTTGAAATACGTTATACTTTTTTGTCCCAATAAGTTCCGGCGGGGGCCTGCCAGACGGCTGCAGCCGGGCGATTGCCTTCCGGGCCGGAGAAGCCAAAGCCCGTCTTGCCGACACGACAGCCGGGAATCTTCCGGAACCAAGGGGCAAAGATAATGGCTTTTTCCGCCTCCGCTAAACGTCGGCAAAAATTACTTTTCCGTGGATATTTCCGAGGGTCTTGGCGATGGCTTTTCCAAAATAAAAGCTATATTTGCCGCAAACTTTGCCATAGTGGAAAGTCTTGGCCAAGCTAACTCAAACACTAACAATAAATTATAGTACAATTATGAAAATCAGCAAGTATTCCTTCGGTACCGGCGACCGCTTCGCCCATCAGGGAGAAGCTCAGTTGAGCGCTCTTATCAAAGCCCGCCAAGAACTCGGCATCGATTTCACCCCCGTCTGGAACAAGTCCAACCGCGAACACAACATCTGCCACACCGAGCCCATCGACACCCGGCGCGAGGCGGATGCCGCCGTCAAGGCCCTCGGCAACACCGGCCAGTACTTCGTGGACGCCGACCATATTAATATGAACAACGTGGACCGTTTCATCGACTGCTCCGACTTCTTCACCATCGACGTGGCCGACTACATAGGCAAGGACGCCCCCGCTGCCGACATCGAAGCGTTTGTGAAGCGCAACGCCAAATACATAGGAAAGCTGGCCATTCCCGGCATTGCCGAGCCCTTCGAAATCACCGAAGACCTGCTCCGCGCCAACGCCAGGAAGTTCCTCTTCGCCGCCCAGGAGGCCGGACGCATCTACCGCCACATCGCCAGCGTGAAAGGCGCCGACAACTTTGTGCCTGAGGTGTCGATGGACGAGGTGGACGAAGCCCAGACGCCTATCGAGATGTTCCTTATTCTGAGCGCCCTGGCCGGCGAGAAGGTGCCCTGCCAGACCATCGCTCCCAAGTTCACCGGCCGCTTCAACAAGGGCGTGGACTACGTGGGCAATGTGGAGCAGTTCACCAAGGAATTCGAACAGGACCTGCTGGTAATCGACTTTGCCGTGAAGGAATTCGGCCTGCCCGACAACCTGAAGCTGAGCATCCACTCCGGTTCCGACAAATTCACCATCTATCCCATTATGGGCAACCTTATCCGCAAATACGACAAGGGTATCCACGTAAAGACCGCCGGCACCAGCTGGCTGGAAGAGCTCATAGGCCTGGCCATGGCCGACGACAAGGACGCCATTGCCTGCGCCAAGGAAGTGTACAAGCAGGGCTATGCCCGCTTTGACGAGCTCTGCGCCCCCTATGCCACCGTCATCGACATAGCCCGCGCCAAGCTGCCCACGCCCGCCGAGGTGGATACCTGGGACGGCAAGAAACTGGCCGACACCCTGCGCCACATTCCGGGCAACCCCGACTTCAACCCCAATTTCCGTCAGCTGGTGCACGTGGGCTACAAGGTGGCCGCCGAACTGGGCACCCGCTACACCGACGCCCTGAAGCGCGACAAGGCGGTCTGCGCCGAGCAGATCGTGGCCAACGTCTACGAGCGTCACATCCTGCGTATGTTCAAATAACAATCTTATAACTCTTAACTTATACTGCTATGCTTACCAATTTTGACGATCTGAAAGGAAAAGTTTGTGTGATGACCGGCGGTGCCGGCGTCATCGGTGCCACCCTGGCCCGCGGTCTGGCCAACGCCGGCATCAAGACGGCCATTGTCGACATCAACGAAGAAGCCGCCTGCAAGCTGGCTGCCGAAATAGAAAAGGAAACCGGCGTGAAGACCATCGGTGTGATGGCCAACGTGCTGGACAAGGAATCCCTCGAGGCCGCCAAGGCCAAGATCAACGCCGAGCTGGGCAAGATCGAGCTGCTCATAAACGGTGCCGGCGGCAACTCGCCCAAGGCCACCACAGCCGTCGAACAGATGACCGAAGAAGACAAGGGCAACCTCGAAAACACCTTCTACGGCCTGTCGATGGACGGTTTCGAAAAGGTGTACAACCTGAACTTCAAGGGCACGTTGCTGCCCACGATGGTATTCACGGGCGATATGCTCGAAAGCGGCAAGGGAGCCATTATGAACATCTCGTCGATGAACTCCTACCGTCCGCTCACCAAGATTCCCGCCTACAGCGCCGCCAAGGCTTCCATCAACAACCTTACCCAGTGGCTGGCCGTGCATTTTGCCAAGATCGGCATCCGCTGCAACGCCATCGCTCCGGGATTCTTCCTGACCAACCAGAACCGCTTCCTCCTTATGAAGGAAGACGGCACGCCCACTCCGCGCACGGCCAACATCCTGCACGGCACGCCTATGGGCAAGTTCGGCGAGCCCGAAGACCTGGTAGGCGCTACCCTGTACCTGCTCTCCGACATCTCGTCGTTCGTGACGGGCATCGTCATTCCCATCGACGGCGGTTTCAGCGCCTTCAGCGGTGTTTAACAGATTTTTCGGCAAGTCCGGCTTTCGGGTCGGACTTGCTTTTATAACCCTATAACAGACATATGCTTTATTACAGCAGAGGTTCCAAAACCGACAACATCACTCCCGCCGAAGTCCGGGCCATCCTCAAGGAAGTGTTCGACAAGATGGGGCACAAGAACCGTGTACTGGCTCTTCCGCCCGATTTCACGCGCTTCAATTCCTACGCCGGTCCCATCACCGAAATGGTGTACGACTATTACGGCGACACGCTTACCGACATAATGCCCGCCCTGGGCACCCACTCCCCCATGACCGAGGAGCAGATAAAGACAATGTTCGGCCACACGCCCCTGGACAAGTTCCGCGTGCACGACTGGCGCAACGACGTGGTGACCGTGGGCGAGGTGCCGGCGGAATACGTCCACGAAATTTCCGAAGGCCGTCTGAACTACAGCTGGCCCGCGCAGGTGAACAAGCTCCTGCTCGACCCGTCGTTCGACCTGATTCTGTCCATCGGGCAGGTGGTGCCCCACGAGGTTATCGGAATGGCCAACTACACCAAGAACATCTTCGTAGGCGTGGGCGGCAGCGAAGGCATCAACAAGAGCCACTACATCGGCGCCACTTACGGAATGGAACGCATTATGGGACGTGCCAAGAGCCCGGTGCGCGACGTGATGGAATACGCCAAGAAGAACTTCATCGCCAACCTGCCCATCGTGTTCATCCAGACCGTCCTGGCCAAGAACTACGCCATCGGCAAGATGGAACTGAAAGGCATCTTCATAGGCGACGACTTCGAATGCTTCCAGAAAGCGGCCGACCTGTCGCTCGAGACCAATTTCATTATGGTGGACCACGAGATCAAGAAATGCCTCGTCTACCTGGATCCCGAAGAGTTCAAGAGCACCTGGCTGGGCAACAAGAGCGTCTATCGCACGCGTATGGCCCTGGCCGACGGCGCAGAACTCATCGTGTTGGCCCCCGCCCTGAAGGAATTCGGCGAAGACAAGACCATCGACGGCCTGATCCGCAAGTACGGCTACAAGGGCACTCCGCATACGCTCAAGTGCACCGAGGAGAACCAGGACCTCCAGGACAACCTGGGCGCCTCGGCCCACCTCATCCACGGTTCGAGCGAAGGACGGTTCACCATCACCTACTGCCCGGGCCCGGATATGTCGCGCGAGGAAATCGAGAGCGTAGGATTCAACTACGGCAGCCTCGACGAAATCCTGAAGAAATATCCGCTCGACAGCCTCAAGGACGGCTGGAACACCGTCGATGGCGAAGAGATCTATTACATCTCCAACCCGGCCCTCGGTCTGTGGGCCTATCCCGAACGCTTCAAGGACTAAGAGCTGTTTTGAGACAAATCCGCTGTAAAAATCGCAAACCCTTACAAAAAACAGCTTCCAAGATGAAGATTGTCTGCGACAACAAGATTCCTTTTATAAAAGGAGCTTTGGAACCCTACGCCGAAGTAGTCTACCTGCCCGGAGCCCAGACGACGGCCGAAGTGGTCAGGGATGCCGATGCCATCATCACGCGCACCCGCACCATCTGCAACGAAAGCCTGCTGAAGGGTTCCAAGGTAAAGGTCATTGCCACGGCCACCATCGGGTTCGACCACATCGACACCCATTGGTGCGAAGCCAACGGCATTGCCTGGGAAAATTCCCCCGGATGCAACAGCTGGTCGGTGAAGCAATACCTTGCCTCGGTGCTGGTGACGCTGGCCCGCAAATACGGTTTCCGTTTCGAGGAGCTGACGCTGGGCGTGGTAGGCGTAGGCAACGTGGGAAGCAAGGTGGCCGAAGTAGCTTCGTTGCTGGGTATGAAGGTGTTGCTTAACGACCCGCCCCGGGCCCGCCGCGAAGGCGCCGACAAGTTTGTCTCGCTGGAGCAGCTGCTGCAGCAGAGCGACATCGTCACCGTGCATGTGCCGCTGACGGCCGAAGGCCAGGATGCCACCTTCCACCTGTTCGACGAATCCCGCCTGGCGACGATGCGTCCCGACCAGATACTCATAAACAGTTCCCGCGGCGAAGTGGTGGACAACCAGGCGCTCAAGCAGGCCCTGAAAGCCCACGCCCTGAAAGCCGGCGTGCTGGACGTGTGGGAAGGCGAGCCCGAACTGGACCGCGAGCTGATAGGTCTGCTGGACATCACCACCCCGCACATTGCCGGCTACAGCGCCGACGGCAAGGCCAACGGCACCACGATGAGCGTACAGACGGTGGCCCGCCACCTGGGCCTGCCGCTCACCGGTTGGAAGGCCAGCGGCGTGCCCGCACCGGAACAGCCGCTGGAGTTCACGCTGGACGCTCAGGGGAAAAGCCTGCAGGAAGTGCTGAGCGAGGCCGTTCTGTACACCTACGACGTCACGGCCGACAGCCGGGAGCTCAGACAGCATCCCGACACCTTCGAAAAACAGCGCGGCGACTACTTTGTGCGCCGGGAATTCACGGCCTTCACCGTGCACCTGCTCCACGGCACCGCCCGGCAGGCCGAGCGGCTGGCGGCCATCGGTTTCAAGGTAGTCTGAAAGGAACCAAATCAAAAAACATCATTATTCACATCACAACTTACACTTATGAAACAAGTATCCGACATCGGACTCGTGGGTTTGGCCGTTATGGGCGAAAACCTGGTCCTGAACATGGAAAGCAAGGGCTTCCACGTCAGTGTGTACAACCGCACCGTCGAAAAGGTTGACAAATTCATCAACGGCCGCGGCAAGGGCAAGAACTTCTACGGCGCCCATTCGCTGGAAGATCTCGTGGCTTCGCTCAAGAGCCCGCGCAAGGTATTCCTGATGGTCAAGGCCGGCCAGGCCGTCGACGACTTTATCGAGAAACTCATTCCGCTGCTCGACAAAGGCGACATCATCATTGACGGTGGCAACACCCACTTCCCCGACACGGCCCGCCGCACGGCTTACGTGGAAAGCAAAGGCCTGCTCTACATCGGTACCGGTGTTTCCGGCGGTGAAGAAGGCGCTCTGAAGGGTCCGAGTATGATGCCTGGCGGAAGCCCCGCTGCCTGGCCCCACGTCAAACCCATTTTCCAGTCCATCTGCGCCAAGGTGGAAGACGGCAGCCCCTGCTGCGACTGGGTAGGCGAAAACGGTGCCGGACACTTTGTGAAGATGGTTCACAACGGCATTGAATACGGCGACATCCAGCTTATCTGCGAATGCTACCAGATTATGAAGGACGTGCTGGGAATGACCAACGAGGAAATGCACCAGACCTTTGCCGAGTGGAACAAGGGCGACCTGGACAGCTACCTGATCGAAATCACCCGCGACATCCTGGCCAAGAAGGACGAAGACGGCAAGTATGTGCTGGACTACATCCTGGACACTGCCGGCCAGAAAGGCACCGGCAAGTGGACCGCCATTTCGGCCCTCGACCAGGGCGTGCCCCTTACCCTTATAGGCGAAGCCGTGTTTGCCCGCTGCCTGTCGGCCCAGAAGGAAGAGCGCGTGGCGGCCAGCAAGATTCTGGCTGGCCCGAAGGCCGCGAAGTTCACCGGCGACAAGAAAGCCTTCCTGGAAGACCTGCGCAAGGCTCTGTTTGCAGCCAAGGTGGTGTCGTACGCCCAGGGTTACACCCTGATGCGCGCCGCTGCCAAGGAATATGGCTGGAACCTGAACTACGGCGGCATTGCCCTTATGTGGCGCGGCGGCTGCATTATCCGCAGCGTGTTCCTGGGCAAGATAAAGGAAGCCTTCGACAAGAATCCCGAACTGGCCAACCTGCTGCTAGACAGCTATTTCCAGGAGAAACTGGCCGACGCCCAGCAGAGCTGGCGCAACGTGGTGGCCCAGGCCGTGATGAACGGTATCCCCGCCCCCACCCTGAGTTCGGCCCTGGAATATTACGATGGCTATCGCTGCGACCGTCTGCCGGCTAACCTGCTGCAGGCTCAGCGCGACTATTTCGGCGCCCACACCTACGAGCGCACCGACAAGCCCAGAGGTGAATTCTTCCACACCAACTGGACCGGACACGGCGGCGACACGGTGGCCGGAACCTACATTGCCTAGGCTGCCTTACGGCATACATTGAACAAGGGGCTGCGGAAATCCGCAGCCCCTTGTTTTTCTTTGAGCTTTGCCGACAAACCGGGCCGCCACCTGCCGGGAATAACCCTTACCGCTGCCCGCCAACAAAAGCAACCCCGCAGCCGCCCAGGATAACGCAAAAACGC
>R17__coassemble_265_pt1 | contig 31848 bp, 25 predicted proteins | sample R17__metabat2_high_PE_026 | metagenome-assembled genome bin R17
TGTCTGCACCTCGTCCTTGTCCTGATGGCAGGAACTGAAAATCCCGGCCAGCAAAACTGCCGTCAGCCACAAAACGCTTTTCTTCATAATTTCAGTTGTTTAATTTGTTTAATCTTTCTTCCATATCAAAGTCGGTCGGCCAGTTCCAGGCGGCGCCGTCCGTCGGGCAGCACGCTCAGCCGCACCGCCGAAGCATTGTCGGGCAGGCGGTCTTCCAGCTTCTCGGGCCATTCCATAAAGCAGTAGTCGCCGCTGTAAAAGTAGTCGTCGCAGCCTATGTCGAAGGCCTCGCCGGCATTCTTGAGGCGATAGAAGTCGAAATGGTACACCGGCCCCAGGGGGCAACGGTACTCGTTTATGATGGCAAAGGTGGGGCTGTTCACGGCCGATTCCACGCCCAGGCGGGCGCACACCGCCTTTACAAAGGTGGTCTTGCCCGCCCCCATTTCGCCGTACAAGGCAAACACGCGACTGTCGCCCGCGGCCTGCAGGAAGGCCCCGGCCGCCGCATCGATGTGTTCCAAATCGAAATCGTATGTCATATCCAAAAAAGTCGTTGAATTCTATGAGCCTACCTGTTTATCTATCTGGGATCCAGAGCAATGAGCGGAATAAGCATCTCTTCCATCGAAATGCCGCCGTGCTGGAAGGTATCCTTGTAGTAGCCCACGTAATAATTGAAATTGTTGGGGTAGGCAAAGAAATCGTTGTTCATCGCAAAAATGTACGAGGTGCTCAGGTTGGGCGAAGGCAGGTGATATTTATGCGGTTCCTTTATTTCGAACACCTGCCGGGGGTTGTAGTCCAGGCTGCGGCCCAGCTTGTAGCGCAGGTTGGTGTTGGTGTTCTTGTCGCCCACCACCTTCAGGGCGTTGTCCACCCGGATGGTACCGTGATCGGTGGTAAGTATCACCTTCACCCCCTGTCCGGCCAGGAAGGCCAGCAGCTGCGACAGGGCCGAATGGCGGTACCACGATTCGGTAAGCGAACGGTAGGCTGCCTCGTCCGACGCCAGTTCCCGGATCATCTTGGATTCGGTGCGGGCGTGCGAAAGCATATCGATAAAGTTGAACACCACCACGTTCAGGGGGCGGTCCATCAGGGAACGGACGTTGTCCAACAGGCGTTCGCCGCCCGCGTTGTCGTTTATCTTGTGGTAGTTGAAGGCATAGGGCTTGCGGAAGCGGTCCAGCTGGGTCTGTATCAGGGGCGATTCGTTCAGGTTCTTGCCCTCGTCTTCGTCCTCGTCCACCCACATATCGGGGAACATCCGCTGTATGTCCAAAGGCATCAGGCCCGAAAAGACGGCGTTGCGTGCATACTGGGTGGCCGTGGGCAGCAGGCTCAGGTAGAGCTGTTCGTCCACCTGGAAATGTTCCGACACCAGGGGACGCAGGCGGCGCCACTGGTCGAAGCGGAAATTGTCGATCAGGATGAACCATACCTTCTCGCCCCTGTCCAGCCGGGGAAACACACAGGTCTTGAACAGGTCGGGGCTCATAAGCGGCCGCTGGGCCGGCTGCGTCATCCAGGTGTAGTAGTTGCGCGACACAAAGCGGGCAAACTGGCGGTTGGCATCCTGCTTCTGCATCCGCAGCAGGTCGTCCATACCGGTCTGCGCCTGTTCCAGTTCCAGTTCCCAGTGCACCAGCTGCCGATAGACGTCCTTCCATTCGTCCAGGGTGGAAGCCGAGTCCATACGGGCCGAGATTTCCTGGAAGCGTTGCCGGTAATCCTGGGTGAGCGTGTCGGACACGATGGCCTGCCGGTGCAGGTTTTTCTTGAGCGACAGCAGAATCTGGTTGGGATTCACCGGCTTTATCAGGTAATCGGCAATCTGGCCACCGATGGCCTGGTTCATCAGATTTTCCTCCTCGCTCTTGGTAATCATCACCACCGGCAGCCGGGGGGCGATTTCCTTTATGCGGCCAAGCGTTTCCAAACCGTCCAGTCCGGGCATGTTCTCGTCCAGGAACACCAGATCGAAGGACTGCTCACGACACAGGTCGCAGGCATCGCGTCCGTTGGTGGCCGTGACCACCTCGTAGCCCTTTTCCTCCAGAAAAAGGACGTAGGGCTTGAGCAGGTCTATCTCATCGTCGGCCCAGAGCAGGCGGTCTTTTCGAATCGGCATCGGATATGGTTCAAAGGGCCAGGGGCGGTTTGCTGTGCGTCAGGCTGGGCTGTCCGCTACAAAAGGGCGTCGATTTTGTCGGCAAGCTGGGCCTTGGAGGCCGCGCCCACCTGCTTGTCCACCAGCTGGCCGTCCTTGAAGAACAGCAGCGTGGGTATGTTGCGGATGCCGAATTCAACGCAGACGTCGTTGTTTGAGTCCACGTCCATCTTGCCGATGTTCACCTTGTCGGCATAAGCCTCGGCCAGTTCGTCCACAATGGGCGACACCATTTTGCAGGGGCCGCACCAGGGAGCCCAGAAATCCAGCACCAGGGGCTTGCCCGAATTCAACACTTCTTTAAAATTCTCGTCGGTAACTTGAAGAGCCATAATATCTTTCTTTTTTTGGCCGCCCGGAGGCGACCGTGGTTTTAAAACTTGTTCCTACTTGTTTTTTGGCGACGGCAAACATACAAAACCCCCTCCGATTACCGAAGGATTCGGGCCGGTATATTTTGCCTTTTTTCACTTCAGGGCCACCCGGATTCCCTCGATGGACTCCAGATAGGCCACCAGTTCGCGCGAGGCCTCCACCTTGGTCCCCACCGAATGCAGGCGGGCCCGCAGAGGCGGCTGACGGGTGGCATCCTCCACCGTCACGTGCAGGTCCACCGGGCCCGGATGCTTTTTCATTTCGGCCACGAATTCCTCCACAAAGCCAGGCGAGAGCAACTGCACTGGCATTGCCACCGACAGGTGCTTTACCGCCGCGGCCGACACGTCGGAAAGCAGCCCCACGGCGGTCATCACGAACTCGGTTTCGTCTGGATTGTAGCGGCGGGGCGTCCACTGCCCCCGGAAGGCCAGGAAGGCATCCTTGTGCAGGTATTTGCCGTAGTCCACGTAGCTCCGCGGCCAGAAGGTGTATTCGAACGAGGAATCGTAGTCTTCTATCATCACGCGGGCAAACTCGTCGCCCTTCTTGGTGCGCATTATCTTGACGTCGGTCACCATTCCGGCGAACACGCACTCGTGCCCCACGCCCACCGACTGGTTCTGGATGGCCTCCAGGTTGGTGTTGCAGATGTATTTGAGGTACACGTAGTATTCGTCCAGCGGATGCGACGACAGATACATTCCCACATAGAACTTCTCGCGGCTCAGGCGTTCCAGCACCGGATAGTTGAGCGGACGGGGCGGCGCCGCCGGACGCGTCACCGCCAGCGACATCTCGTCCCCGAACAGGCTTCCGAACACGTTGTTCTTGTCTTCCTGATACTTGAATCCGTAACGCATCAGCACGTCCAGGAAGGGCTCACCCTTCTCGGTTTCCATCTGGTACTGCTCACGGCTCAGGTCCTCAAAGGAATCGAAGGCCCCGGCGGCGGCCATGATTTCCAGGCACTTGCGGTTGCAGGCGCTCAGGTTCACCCGTTCCACCAGGTCGTACACCGACTGGAAGGGCCCGTTGGCCTTGCGCTCGTCCAGGATGGCCCTGACGGCGTTCTCGCCCATTCCCTTGATGGCGCCCAGCCCGAAGCGGATGTCGCCCTGGCGGTTCACCATAAAATGCGGGCCCGATTCGTTCACGTCGGGGCCCAGCACCCGGATGCCCATCGCCTTGCACTCGGCCATCAGCTTGGTGAGTTCCTTTATGTCGCTCAGGTTGCGCGTCATTACGCCGGCCATATATTCCGACGGATAATGCGCCTTGAGGTAGGCTGTCTGGAAGGCCACCACCGAATAGCAGGTGGCGTGCGACTTGTTGAAGGCGTATTCGGCAAACTTTTTCCAGTCGTTCCATATTTTCTGCAGCACCTCGCGGGAATGGCCGTTCTTTTCGCCGCCCTCGTAGAAGAGCACCTCGAGCTCTTCCATCTTCTTGAGCTGCTTTTTTCCCATTGCCTTGCGCAAGGTGTCGCTCTGGCCGCGGGTAAAGTCGGCCAGCTGGCGGCTGAGCAACATCACCTGCTCCTGGTATACCGTAATGCCGTAGGTTTCCTTCAGGTACTTTTCCATACAGGGAATGTCGTACTCGATGGGCTTGCGGCCGTGCTTGCGGTCGATGAAGTCGGGAATGTAGTCCATCGGGCCCGGCCGGTACAGGGCGTTCATAGCTATCAGGTCGCCGAACTGCGAGGGCTGCAGCTCGCGCAGGTACTTCTGCATTCCGGGCGACTCGAACTGGAACGTGCCTATGGTGCGGCCCTGGCAATACAGCTGGTAGGTATCGGGATCGTCCAACGGAATGTTGTCCAGGTCCACGTCTATGCCGCGCGATTCCTTGATGTTCTTGAGGGCCTCCTTGAGTATGGACAGGGTCTTCAGGCCCAGGAAGTCCATCTTTATCATTCCCGTCGACTCGATGACGGAGCCCTCGTACTGGGTCACCAGCAGCTTTTCGCCCGATTCCTTGTCGTCGGCCGTGCACACGGGCACCCAGTCGGAAATGTCGTCGCGCCCTATGATGACGCCGCAGGCGTGCACGCCTATGTTGCGCACGTTGCCCTCCAGCTTGATGGCGTATTTGAGCGTCTCGCGCACCAGCGGATCGGGCGAATCCAGCTCGGCCGCCAGCTCGGGCACGTATTTAAGGCAGTTCTTGAAGTTGATCTTAAGACTCTTGTCGGTCTCGGGATCGCTCAGGCGGTCGGGCACCAGCTTGGCCAGCCGGTCCGATTCCGACAGGGGCAGCTTCTCCACCCGGGCCACGTCCTTGATGGCCGACTTGGTGGCCATAGTGCCGTAGGTGATTATGTGCGACACCTTTTCCTTGCCGTACTTGTTCTCCACCCAACGCAGCACCTCGCCCCGGCCGTCGTCGTCGAAGTCGGTGTCGATATCGGGCAGCGAAATGCGGTCGGGATTCAGGAAACGCTCAAACAGCAAATCGTATTTTATGGGGTCCACCTTGGTGATGCCCAGGCAATAGGCCACCACCGAACCGGCCGCCGAGCCACGGCCCGGCCCCACCGACACGCCAATGGAGCGCGCGCCGGCAATAAAGTCCTGCACAATCAGGAAATAGCCCGGGAAACCCATCGTCTTGATGGTGTTCAGCTCGAAGTCGATGCGCTCGCGCACCTCGTCGGTAATCTCGGGATACAGGCGCTCGGCCCCTTTATAAGTAAGGTGTCGCAGATAGGCATCCTGGTCGGGAAACTCCGGTGGAATCTCGAAATTGGGCATTACGGGCGCGTGGTCTATGGAATAGATTTCCACCTTGTCGGCCACCTCGAGGGTGTTGGCCAGGGCCTCGGGCAGGTCCTCGAACACCGCAGCCATCTCCTCGGTGGTCTTGAACCATTCCTGCTTGGTGTAGGCCATCTTGGAATAGTCGTCCACGTCGTTGCCCGTATTGACGCACAACAGGCGGTGATGCGCCTCGGCATCGTCCTCGTTTATAAAGTGCACGTCGTTGGTGCACACCAGCTTTATCTGGTGCTTGCGGGCCATTTCCTCCAGCACTTTGTTCACCTCCACCTGCTTGGGATAGGTATCCTGGGCGGCGTTGGGCACGGTGGGCTTGTGGCGCTGCAGTTCCAGATAGAAATCGTCGCCGAACAGGTTCTTGAACCACAGGATGGACTCCTCGGCCTTGTCCGGCTGACCTTTCATTATATATTGGGGAATCTCGCCGCCCAGGCAGGCCGAGCAGCAGATAAGGTCCTCGTGGTATTTTTCCAGGTCGGCGTGGTCGGTACGGGGCGTGTAGTACAGGCCGTCCACCCACGAGCGCGACACAATCTTTATAAGGTTCTTGTAGCCGTGATAGTTCTTGGCCAGCAGGATAAGGTGCCATCCGCGCGCGTCGTCCTTCACGTCCTTGCGCTTGTTTTCCTTGCCGTTGCGGGCCACGTATACCTCGCAGCCGATGATGGGCTTCAGCTGGGCTCCGTCCTTGCGCCGCTTCCCGATGGTATCTACAAATTCCTTGACACCGAACATATTGCCGTGGTCGGTTATGGCCAGGGCCGGCATTCCGTCGGCAATGGCCTTGTCTACCAGGCCCGACACCGACGCCTGACCGTCGAGCACCGAGTACTGGGTGTGCACGTGCAAATGGACAAATTCACTCATATCCAACTGTTTAGATTTTCACTTTTCGGGCGGTCAAGATAGGACTTTTTCCCGACCGGCCCGACACTTGGCCCAATATAGTTATCAACATTTTTCGCAGGCCGAAAATAATTTTTCAACAATAGCGAATATGCATTACCTTTGAGCCAATTATCCAAACCTATGAGGAATCCCATACACAAAGAAGGCACCCACCTCATCCTGGTGTTCGCCCTTATACTGGCCGCCGTCAACGTCCTCTGCTATTTTCTCGGAGGCCGCTGGCTGTTCATCGGCACGCTGACGGTATCGCTGCTGCTGCTGTTTTTCTTCACCAACTTTTTCCGTTCGCCCAAGCGGCTGGCCCTGAACGCCGGTCCCTACGACATCCTGGCGCCCGCCGACGGCAAGGTGGTGGTGGTGGAACCCGTCTTCGAAGACGCCCTTTTCCAGGACCGCCGCATCCAGCTGTCCATTTTTATGTCGGTAGCCGACGTCCACGCCAACTGGTATCCCTTCGAAGGGGAAGTGACTCACTACAGCCATCAGGACGGCCGGTTCCAGGCGGCCTATCTGCCCAAGTCCAGCAACGAGAACGAGCGGTCGAGCATTGTCATAAAGTCGGCGGCCACGGGCCAGGAAGTGCTGGTGCGCCAGATCGCGGGCGCGGTGGCCCGGCGCGTGGTCACCTATGCCTATCCCGGCAAGCACTGCCGGCTGAACGAGCACCTGGGTTTCATCAAGTTCGGTTCGCGAGTGGACCTGTTCCTGCCGCCCGAGTCGGTCGAAGTGCTGGTCGAAGTGGGCGAACACGTGATTGGCAACCGTACCGTCGTGGCCCGATTCAAACATTAAACCTATGATTAAAAAGCACATACCCAACACCATCACCTGTCTGAACGCGCTGAGCGGCTGCGCTGCCAGCGTCTTTGCCCTCCAGGGACAGTTCACGGTGGCAGCCTGCCTTATCGGCGCCGCGGCCGTGTTCGATTTCTTCGACGGATTCGCCGCCCGGCTGCTCGGGGTAGTATCGCCCATCGGCAAGGAACTGGATTCGCTGTCCGACGTCATAAGCTTCGGACTGGCCCCCTCGGCTATGGTGTTCCGTTTCCTGCAAGACGCGCTGGGCAGCGCCAGTCCCTGGCCCTGGCTGGCCTTTCTTATGGTGGCCTTCTCGGCCGTCCGCCTGGCCAAGTTCAACCTGGACGAACGCCAGGCCGTCACCTTTGTGGGAATGCCCACGCCGGCCAACGCCTTTTTCTGGGCTTTCGGGCTGGCTTTCTATCCGCAGTTGGGGGTGCAGACGCTGCCGCCCGTGCTCGTGCTGATTCTGGTGGCGGTGTTCTGTTTCCTGCTGGTGTCTCCCCTTCCTATGATATCGCTCAAGTTCAAACACGTGGAATGGAAGGGCAACAGTTTCCGCTACAATTTCCTTCTGGGCGCCGTAGTGCTCATACTGGCCTTCGGACCGGTAGGCGTGTCGCTCAGCATTCTTTGGTACGTCGTCGTCAGCATCTGGTTCGCCATAGACAAACCCCAACCCTATGAAAAGGAAGAAGAAAAAACCGACGCAGACGCCTAAGCTTCCCCTGCGCAACCGGCGCATCGTCTTCAACCTGAACGAAGCCGAATGGGACGCCCTGTGCGTCTATTGCAAACGCTACCACATTTCCAACCGTTCCAAACTTATCCGACAGATTCTGCTGGCGAAGATTGCCAAGCAGTTCAACGAGGACTATCCCACCCTGTTCTGACCGACGGGACTGTCCGCCGACGCTGCCTCGCCCCGAAAACAGTTCGAATCCTTATGCCCACCGACCATACCTTATATATGAAGGCCGCGCTGCGCGAGGCGCAGGCCAGCCTGGAGGCCGGCGAAGTGCCGGTGGGTGTGGTGGTGGTGTGCCGCGACCGCATCATTGCCCGCGGGCACAACCTTACCGAAACCCTGCACGACGTCACGGCCCACGCCGAAATGCAGGCCATCACCTCGGCGGCAGGAACGCTGGGAGGCAAATACCTGACCGACTGCACGCTCTACGTCACCCTGGAACCCTGCGCTATGTGCGCCGGCGCCCTGGGATGGGCACAGGTGAAGACCCTGGTCTACGGGGCCGACGACGAAAAACGGGGCTATTCGCGGCTGGCCCCCAAGGCCCTGCACCCCAAAACCGAAGTAATATCGGGCGTGCTGGCCGACGAATGCGCCGCCTTGCTCAAGTCTTTTTTCCAGCAAAAACGCTAAGTGGCAGAGACGTCCCGAGGCCGGCTAAGCGTCATCGGCAAAACAACTTGAATCTATAAGACACAAAAAACCATGGCAGAGCACAACCTGTTCGGAAAAACCGGCGAAGACCAGGCCGTCCGTTTCCTGGAATCCAAAGGATACACCATTCTGGAACGCAACTGGCATTCCAGCCACCGCGAGATAGACATCATTGCCCTGGACGGCAACTGGCTGGTCATCGTCGAGGTTAAGACGCGCAGCAGTCGCGACTACCAGTCGCCCTGGGAGGCCGTCACCGAAGAAAAACAACGCTTCCTGATAAAGGCGGCCCATCACTACGTCTGCCTGAAAAACATAGACTTGCCCGTTCGCTTCGATATTGTGTCGCTCGTAAAGGGCGGCCCACTGCCCGAAGGGGCCGTGAAGCAGGGAGAATGGGTTATCGAACACATCGAAGACGCCTTTCTGGCACATTAAGCCGTCTGCAGTCCAACCGCTTATCGTCCACCTATGATTTATCTGACCGGTCCCCTTGCATCGACCAACTCCTGGCTCATCGACCAGCTTAGCCATCCCGAAACCGCCCTGCGCCGGTGGCAGGACGGCGACTTGGTGCTCTGCCCGCGGCAGACGGCCGGCCGGGGGCAGGCGGGCAATTCCTGGGAATCGGAACCGGGAAAGAACCTGACGTTCAGCTTGCTGTACTATCCCAAAGGACTGCTCGCCAGCGAATTCTTCCGCCTGTCGCAAGCCGTTTGCGTGGGGCTGTGCCAGTGCCTGGAGGAACTGTTCCGCCAAAACGGAATCCCGTCCGAGGGCCTGCGCATCAAGTGGCCGAACGACCTGTACTGGAACGACCGCAAACTGGCCGGCATCCTTATCGAAAACTCGCTTTGCGGAACGGCCGTGCAATGGTCGGTGGCAGGCATCGGGCTCAACGTCAACCAGACGGAATTCCGGAGCGATGCGCCCAATCCCGTGTCGCTCCGGCAGATTCTGGGGCACGACACCGACCTCGCCGAACTGGCGGAGCGTCTGCAAAACCGCATAAACACCTATTCCAGAAGCATTTATCGTTCCGACGAAATTTTCGATAAGACAATTGGGGCAGACGGAGCTTTGGGAAAAGCGATTCCCCCAGCCGGATCTTCCGGAGAATGTTCCCAAGCCGAGCCGCTGACGCAGGCCTATTGGCAGCGGCTGTACCGCCGCGACGGATACTTCCCCTACCAGGACGACGAAGGCCCTTTCGAGGCCCGCATAGTCCACGTGGCCGCCAACGGACTGCTCACGCTGGAAAGGCCCGACGGGTGCCGGCGGCAATATGCCTTCAAGCAGGTCCGTTATCTGATGGATTTCTGATGCTTCCGGCCAAGCCACGCGCCACAAGAAGCCGTCTTGGAATCCGTCAAAGAATCTGCCATGAATAATTTTGCGGGCCATTTCAAAACAACTTCTTAGAATCCCAGGCAAAATAGTGTCCCGGGGATTTTTCCTAACGGCGGTTTTTTGTATGTTTGCCGTCAAATATCGAACCGTATGAAATACAAACGCATTCTGCTCAAACTAAGCGGAGAGTCGCTTATGGGCAAGGCCGGTTACGGCATCGACCCGCAGCGGCTGTCCGAGTATGCAACACAGATAAAGGAAATAGCCGACCAAGGCGTGCAGATAGGCATTGTCATTGGCGGAGGCAACATCTTCCGCGGGCTGGCCGGAGCCGCCAAAGGCTACGAACGCGTCAAGGGCGACCAGATGGGAATGCTGGCCACGGTAATAAACAGCCTGGCCCTTTGCTCTGCGCTGGAAAGCCTGGGCGCCAAGGCGCGCGTACTCACGGCCGTCAGAATGGAGCCCATCGGCGAATTCTACAGCAAACGCTACGCGCTGGAATGCCTGGAGCGCGGTGAAATCTGCATCTTCTCGTGCGGCACGGGTTCGCCCTACTTCACCACCGATACCGGTTCGTCGCTGCGCGGCATCGAAATAGAGGCCGACGTAATGCTCAAAGGCACCCGTGTGGACGGCATCTACACGGCCGATCCCGAAAAAGACCCCACCGCCGTCAAGTTCGACGACATCACCTACGACGAAATCTATGTGAAAGGCCTCAAGGTAATGGACCTGACGGCCACCACTATGTGCAAGGAAAACCATCTGCCCATTGTCGTGTTCAATATGGACCAGCCGGGCAACCTGTGGAAAGTGCTGGCGGGCGAGTCCATCGGCACTCTGGTACACAATTGATTCATAAACACTTCCAATACAAACCCATGAACGAAGAAGCCGATCTGTATCTGAGTATGTCGGACGAGAACATGACTCAGACCATCAACTTTCTGGACAAGAGTCTGTCGCGCATCCGCGCCGGCAAGGCCAGTGTTAACATCCTGGACGGTATCCGGGTAGACTACTACGGCACTCCCACGGCCCTGAGCGGCGTGGCCACGCTCACCACCCCCGATGCCAAGACCATCGCCATCACTCCCTGGGAAAAGAAAATGCTCCCCGTCATCGAAAAGGCCATTATGGCTTCGCCGGTGGGCATTATGCCGGTGAACAACGGCGAGACCATCCACCTGAGCATTCCCCCGCTCACCGAGGAACGCCGCCGCCAGCTGGGCAAGCAGGTGCGCCAGGAAGCCGAAGACGCCAAGATTGCCATCCGCAACATCCGCCGCGAAACCATCGATTCCATCAAGAAACTGGTGAAAGACGGCCTGCCCGAGGATATGGGCAAGGACTACGAGGCCAAGATTCAGGCCAGCCACGACAAATTCATCAAGCGCATCGACGAAATCGCGGCCGCCAAGGACAAGGAAATAATGACCGTCTAGGCACTTGAAAGGCACCGTCATAAAAAACACAGGCAGCAGCTTCCTGGTAAAAACCGACCAGGGGCCGGTGCTCGACTGCAAGATAAAAGGGAATTTCCGCATCCGGGGGCTGCGGAGCACCAGTCCTGTGGCCATAGGCGACCGCGTTACCGTGAACCAGTCCGACAGTATTCCGTTCATTTCGGAAGTGGACGAGCGCCGCAACTACATCGTGCGCAAACCCACCAACCTGTCCAAGCAGCTGCACATAATCGCGGCCAACATAGACGTGGCCCTGCTGGTAGTTACCGTGAATCATCCGCAGACCAACCTGGTGTTTGTAGACCGTTTCCTGGCCACGGCCCAGGCCTACCGCGTGCCCGCGGCCCTGCTGTTCAACAAAACCGACCTCTACGAAGGCGCCGAGCGGGAATACCAGGAAGCCGTGTGCCAACTGTATACCGGCATCGGCTACCCCTGCTTCCGGCTGTCGGCCCTGACGGGCGAAGGCATTGCCGGGCTCAGGGCCTTTGTGGAAGGCAAGATGTGCCTGCTTTCGGGCAATTCGGGCGTGGGGAAATCCTCTTTGCTGAATGCCCTCTGCCCCGGTGCCCGGGCCAAGACGGGCGCCATTTCCGACAGCCACGACAAGGGAATGCACACCACCTCGTTTTCGGAGATGTTCGAACTGTCGGAAAACACCTACATAATTGATACTCCGGGCATCAAGGGATTCAACACCGTAGATATGAAGCCCGAGGAAGTGGGGCACTATTTTCCCGAGATTTTCCGCGAATCGAGCCACTGCCGCTACGGCAACTGCACCCACCGCCACGAGCCGGGCTGCGCCGTGCTGCAAGCCTTGGCCGAACACCGCCTGAGCGAGTCGCGCTACAACAGCTATCTGAGCATCCTGGAAGACTTCGGCGAGGGAAAATATCGAAGCGAATTCTAGGGCTCCCGCTTTTCGGAACCCGAGTCCTGCCGCGACTGGATTTTATTCCACAACCGGGCGAAGCAAGCTCTAGGGCTCCCGCTTTTCGGAACCCGAGGGCAGGCGCTTCCGGGCATTAAAGAGACAGGCGCTTGCGGGCGGCAAAGGGCCTTCCATTATCCACTCCGTCCCGGCAGCTGTCTTCGTTGCAAGCCTTACTCCTGCTTGAACTGCCGGAATTCCGCGTAGTCGCGGATGTAGTCGTCGGGCGCGTAATGTTCCGAAGCCAGCACCAGCGTCACGTTGTCGGGCGTAAAATGGTTCAGCGTACGCCACAGGCCCGGCACCACGTACAGCCCCTGATTTTTGTTGTCCAGCAGGAAAGTCCGTTGGCGGCTGCCGTCGTCCACCGTCACCTCCACCGAACCGTGAACCGCCACCAGCAACTGATGCAAGGCCTTGTGGGCGTGGGCACCGCGGGCCGCATCGGGCACGTTATACAGGTAATACACCCGTTTTATGTCGAACGGAATGTCCGAGGATCCTTCTATTACCGACAAATCGCCGCGTACGTCGGTATACTGGCGGATATCCATAGTGCGGCAATCGTCCACCGTGGAACGACGGGATTTTTCCAACATTTCCATCTGGCTTGTCATTAATGGGTTAACCTACTATTTCCGGTAAGATTCCGGCAAACTTCATATCAAACTCTCTCTATTCATCGGCGCAAGCGGGACGCTGCGGTCTTTTCCCCGGTCCGTCCGGAATCAGACGTCGTTTTCCGGGGATTGATTTTCCGCGACCCGTTCGGTATGGAAATCCAGTTCGGGGCGCAGGAGGCCCATCCGGCGCTGCACCACCAATTCCGACAAGTCGGCCTGGGAATATTCCACCTGGAACATATGGCTGAATTCCTTCCATAGCACCAGATTGCCGTTCAGCCCGAACAGAATGCGGAACCGGTATTGGCCGGCATTCAGCCAGTGGCGCGGCAGCACAAAGCGGATGCGGTATTCGCCCGGCGCCGATTTTCCGGCGGCCGACGCTTCGGGAAGCGGACATCCGCGGTGGAATACCACGGTTTCGTCCATCGTGCGCAACTCGAACGCCGCGTCCACCCGGCCGCAGGATTCAAGCAGGCAGCACTGGAGCGTCACCTGAATATCGTCGTCGGTGGTGATGCGCCCCAATGCCTCCAAAACGGGAGCTTCCGAAGCGGAAGCTGCAGAACCCGGCGCCGCAGAAACAGCGGCCGGGTGCGGGACGGCCGCCACCTCGAACCCGCGAATCCGTATCTTGTCGTTGCCCGGTGCCTGGTCCAACGTATCGAACCACACCCGCTGCGATGCCCGGAAGGTGCTTCCTATATAATGGTCCACCGCCTCACGCGCCGAGCCCAGAAAATCGACCCGGCCCTCGCGCAGCACCAGCCCCTGGCGGCACAGTTTGCGGATGGAATCCATCTGGTGGCTCACAAACAGCACGGTACGGCCCTGACCGCCCGTCACTTCCTGCATCTTGCCTATGGCCTTGCGCTGGAATTCGGCATCGCCCACGGCCAACACCTCGTCCACCACCAGAATCTCGGTGTCCAGGTGGGCCGCCACGGCAAAGCCCAAGCGCACTATCATTCCGCTGCTATAGCGTTTCACGGGCGTGTCCAGGTAGCGCCCGCAACCGCTGAAATCCACTATTTCGTCCAGCTTGCGGTCTATTTCGCGCTTTTTCATTCCCAGGATGGCCCCGTTCATATAAATGTTCTCGCGGCCGGTCATCTCGCCGTGAAACCCGGTACCCACTTCGAGCAGCGTACCTATGCGGCCCCGGGTTCTTATAAGGCCCGTCGTGGGAGCCGTCACCCGGCTAAGCAGCTTCAGAAGGGTGCTTTTCCCGGCGCCGTTGGGTCCCACAATGCCCAGCACTTCGCCCGCTTCCACCTTGAAGTCGATGTCCTGCAAGGCCCACACGTATCCGTCGGCCGGACGATGCCCGATCGTAAGGTAAGGATCTTCACGGCCCTGCACGCGGGTCTGCCACCAGCGGTTCAGGTCGTGGCTGAGCGTACCCGTTCCCACCAGTCCCAGTCGGTACTGCTTGCTTACGTGTTCGAATTCTATGGCCGTCGACATAGCTACACCGTATCCAGGAAATTCTTCTGTACTCTATTGAACACCAGCACGCCCAGAGCCAGCAGCACCAGTGTGAATCCCAGACTGTAGGCCAGCCAGCCCCAGCCGATGAACCCGCCGGCTCCCAGCATACCGTAACGGAAGGTGTCGATGACAGGCGTCACCGGATTCAGGCACATCAGACGGTACATCGTATCGCCCACGTGCCGTACCTGGCCGAGCGGATACACAATGGGCGTGGCATACATCCACAGCTGCACCAGAAAGGAAAACAGCAGCTGCAGGTCGCGGTACTTGGTGGTGAGCGACGACACCAGTATGCCGAATCCCAGACCGAGGCCGGCCAGCAGCAGCACCAACACCGGCAGCAGCCAGGCATAGGCATTGGGGCCGGCCGCCACGCCTCTGAAGGCATAGAACACATACACAGCCGCAAACAGCAGCAGCTGAATGCCCAGACGCAGCAAATTACTCAGCACGTGGGCCAGCGGCACTATAATCCGCGGGAAATACACTTTGCCAAACAGGGAGGCATTGTCCACGAAGGTATTGGACGTACGGTTGAGGCAGTCGGCAAAATACTGCCACATACAAACGCCCGACAGGTAGAACAGGGCCTGGGGAATGCCGTCTGTGGGGATGCCGGCAATGCCGCCGAACACCACCATATACATAGCCACCGTCAGGGCCGGCTGCAGCAGGTACCACAGCGGGCCCAGCACGGTCTGCTTGTACTGAACCACTATGTTGCGCCGCACGAACAGGCCGAGCAGGTCGCGGTACTGCCCGATTTCCCGCAGGTTCAGCTCGAACAGTCCGTCGCGCGGTCTTATTATGGTTTCCTCCGACATAGGTTCACTCTTTGACAAGCCGTTCCTGACGGCCAGGCCTTATTGGCAGCAGGGCCAGGGCTTCAGTTGCTTGAAGAAGTCGTTGCCCTTGTCGTCCACCAGGATAAAGGCCGGGAAATCCTCCACCTCTATTTTCCAGATTGCTTCCATTCCCAGTTCGGGATATTCCACACATTCGATGGACTTTATGTTGTTCTGTGCCAAGATGGCCGCCGGGCCGCCTATGCTGCCCAGATAGAATCCGCCGTGCTTCTGGCAGGCATCGGTCACGGCCTGGCTGCGGTTGCCCTTGGCCAGCATAATCAGACTGCCGCCGTTGTCCTGGAATTCGTCCACATAGGGATCCATACGGCCGGCCGTGGTGGGACCCATCGAGCCGCAGGCCATTCCGGCGGGCGTCTTGGCCGGTCCGGCGTAATAAATGGGATGTTCCTTCATATACTGAGGCATTCCCTCACCGGCATCCAGGCGGGCCTTCAGCTTGGCGTGGGCTATGTCGCGGCCCACGATTATGGTGCCGTTCAAACTCAGACGGGTGCTCACCGGATACTGCGACAGCTGCTTGCACACTTCGCTCATCGGGCGGTTCAGGTCCACCTTGACGGCATCGCCTTCGCCGGCCTGGCGCAGCGCTTCGGGAATAAGTTCGTAGGGCTTGTCGTCCATCTTCTCAATCCAGATGCCGTCGCGGTTTATCTTGGCCTTGATGTTGCGGTCGGCCGAGCAGCTCACACCCAGACCGATGGGGCAACTGGCTCCGTGACGCGGCAGACGCACCACGCGCACGTCGTGGGCCATATACTTGCCGCCGAACTGGGCACCCAGTCCTATCTTGTGGGCTTCGTGGAGCAACTGCTCCTCCAAGGCCACGTCGCGGAAGGCACGGCCGGTGGCGTCGCCCGAAGTGGGCAGCGAATCGTAGTAGTGCGTGCTGGCCAGCTTGACGGTGAGCAGATTCTTCTCGGCGCTCGTGCCGCCAATGACAATGGCAATGTGATACGGCGGACAGGCAGCCGTGCCCAGACTCTTCATTTTTTCCACCAGGAAGGGAATCAGGGTGCCGGGATTCTGGATGCGGGCCTTGGTTTCCTGGTACAGATAGGTCTTGTTGGCCGAGCCGCCGCCCTTGGTCACCATCAGGAAACGGTATTCCATTCCTTCGGTAGCCTCGATGTCTATCTGGGCAGGCAGGTTGCACTTGGTGTTCACCTCTTCGTACATACTCAGCGGAGCGTTCTGGCTATAGCGCAGGTTTTCCTCGGTATAAGTCTTGAACACGCCCTTGGCCAGGGCTTCCTCGTCGCAGTAGCCGGTCCATACCTGCTGGCCTTTCTCGGCGTGGATGATGGCCGTGCCGGTGTCCTGGCACAGAGGCAGTTTGCCCTTGGCCGACACTTCGGCATTGCGCAGGAAGGTAAGGGCCACATACTTGTCGTTCTCGGAGGCCTCGGGATCGTTCAGGATCTTGGCCACCTGCAGGTTGTGGCTGCGGCGCAGCAGAAAGCTCACGTCGCGGAAGGCGGCGTTGGCCATAGCCGTCAGGCCCTCGGCCTCCACCTTCAGAATGGGTTTGCCTTCGAACTCGCTTACGCTGACATACTGGTCGGTAAGGCGGTAATACTCGGTGGTGTCTTCTCCGAGCTGAAACATCGGAGCATACTTGAATTCTACGTTTGCCATAAGTCTTGGTTTGTATTTTTAATGTGATTGATCCGTTTTTAGAAAGCCGGGGGCCCAGCGGTTCCGCCTCCGGGGTTTTCGTCATTACGGGCAGCCGGGGTCCCGGTCGCGGGGTCTTCAAATGTGCCGGCTCCGGGCTTTTCGCCGGAACCGCTCGCCTGCGGCGCCATTCCCAGCGAAGCCAGCGCCTCGTCGTCCAGTTCGTATTTCTGGAACAGGAAATCGTTGTAGGGGAAACGCGTTATGTGAATTTCGCGGACACGCTCGTACACCAGTTGCTTCAATTCCTCCAGGCCTTCGCGCTTCGTGGCCGACACAAACAGGCAGTTGTCGGCCATCCGGGCCATCCAAGTCTGGCGCAGGTCGGCCAGCGACAGGTTCTCGCGCGTCAGCGGGGTCAGGTCGTCCGCGTCCTTGGGCTGATAGGTAAAGGCATCCGTCTTGTTGAATATCAATATCATCGGCTTGTCCTTGGCCCCTATTTCCTCCAACGTGCGGTTCACCACCTCTATCTGGTCCTCGAAATTCGGATGGGAAATATCCACCACGTGCAGCAACAGGTCGGCCTCGCGCACCTCGTCGAGCGTGCTCTTGAAGGATTCCACCAAATCGTGCGGCAGCTTGCGGATGAATCCCACGGTATCGGACAGCAGGAAGGGCAGATTGTCTATGATTACCTTGCGCACCGTGGTGTCGAGCGTGGCAAACAGCTTGTTTTCGGCAAACACGTCCGATTTGCTCAGCACGTTCATCAGGGTGGACTTGCCCACGTTGGTGTAGCCCACCAGGGCCACGCGCACCATTTTGCCGCGGTTGCTGCGCTGCACGGTCTTCTGCCGGTCGATGCGCTGCAGCTCCTTCTTAAGTTGGGAAATCTTGTCCAGCACTATGCGGCGATCGGTCTCGATCTGCGTCTCGCCGGGGCCGCGCAGGTTCACGCCGCCACCGCCCCGCTGCCGTTCCAGGTGGGTCCAAAGGCGTGTCAGCCGGGGCAGGAAATACTGGTACTGAGCCAGTTCCACCTGCGCCTTGGCGTGAGCCGTCTGGGCCCGGTCGGCAAAGATGTTCAGAATAAGGCTGGTGCGGTCCAATATCTTCACCTTCAGGGCGTCGTCCAGGTTCTTGTGCTGCTTGGCCGTCAGGTCGTCGTCGAAAATCACCAGCCGTATGTCGTTTTCGTCTATGTATTCCTTGATTTCCTGAAGCTTGCCGGGGCCCACCATCGTGCGGGGGTTGGGACTGTCCAGCCGCTGGAAAAAGCGTTTCACAGGGCAGGCACCGGCGGTTTCGGCCAGAAAGGCCAGTTCGTCCAGGTATTCCCGGCTCTTGCGCTCGTCCTGCTGGGGCGTAATAAGGCCCACCAGCAAGGTCTTTTCCAAGACTTCCTGCGGCTCGGGATTCCGGGCGTTGCTGTGTTTGTCGTCAACTTGCTTCATAATGACTTAAGGCTAGTGTCTTTGCCGGCCACCACCATCACGAACTCGCCCCGGGGTTCGTTGGCGGTGAAATGGGCAATGAGTTCCGACAGGCTTCCCCGGACGGTCTCCTCGAATTTCTTGCTTATCTCGCGGCTCACCGAGGCCCGGCGCTCCGGCCCGCACACCTCGGCCAGCGCCTGCAGGGTTTTCAGCACGCGATAGGGCGACTCATATAGAATAAAGGTGACAGGCAGTTCGGCGAGTTCCCTGAGGCGGGTCTGGCGGCCCTTTTTCTGGGGCAGGAATCCTTCGAAATGAAAGCGGTCGTCGGGCAAGCCCGACACCACCAGGGCCGGAATGAGCGCCGTGGGTCCAGGCAGGCATTCCACCTCGATGCCCCGCGCCGCACATTCGCGTACCAGCATAAATCCCGGATCGGATATGCCCGGCGTGCCGGCATCGGTGATGAGCGCCACCCACTCCCCGGCCTCTATACGGTCGGCAAACTGGCTTACCGTTTGGTGTTCGTTGAATTTGTGGTGCGACATCATAGGCGTATGGATGTCGAAATGCTGCAGGAGATGCGAGCTGGTGCGTGTGTCCTCGGCCAATATCAGGTCGGCCTCGCGCAGCACCCGCAGCGCGCGGAACGTCATATCTTCCATATTGCCCACCGGGGTGGGAACCAGCGTCAGTTTTGCCATATCAAAATGTTGTTTGTCGGTCGCTACGGACGTGCCGCGAAAAAGCGTTCCAGCAGGGCGAAAAAGTCTTGCACGGCTTCGCTTCCGGCATCCCAGCCCATTCCGTCCAGGTATTCCCTGGCCTCGTCGGCCGATTCCAAAGTGGTGACGGCATTAAGGATTTCGTTCATCCGGGAAGCGCTGTTGCCAAACAGTTCGCGCTGGAAGCGGAAGCGGTCGTTCAGGCTGAGGGCCTTTCCCAGGTCGCTGCCCAGCCGGGCTTCCAGGCGGCTGTTCAAAGGGGAAGTCTGGTTCTCCATCCGGCTGTTCAGGGTGGGCGTGGAATTCTCCAGACGGTCGTTCAGAGTTTGCGCCGGATTTTCCAGACGGCTGCCCGGGGTTTGCGCCAGCGTCTCGGACTCCGTTTCTGCGGCGGGTTTCGTTTCCGCTGCGGGCTTGACGGGGCTCACGGGTTCGGAAATCGGTTCGGGCTCCACGGCCGGTTCGGGTTCCAAGGCCTCGTTTGGTTCAACGGCACACTCGGGCTCGGCAAGCGGTTCGGGTTCCACGGCCGGTTCGGGTTCCAAGGCCTCGTTTGGTTCAACGGCGCTTTCGGGCGCGGCCAGCGGTTCGGGCTCCAAGGCCTCGTTTGGTTCAACGGCGCTTTCGGGCGCGGCCAGCGATTCAGGCTCCTGCGCCGACAAATGGGCCTTCAGTTCGGCGTAAAGCTGTTTAAATTCCGTCAGTTCCAGCCGCACACGTCTCACCTCGGCCTCGGCACAATCCAGTTGTTCCGTCAGGTGAACCAGTTGCTCGTCCAGCCGTCCCGTCAAATCTTCTACCATATCAATAAGGACTTGTTGTTTCGTACTTCTCCCCAACCGCCTCCAAGCCGCTCAAGCGCGTTCAGAGGGTCGTCGGTCGGGAAGCGCAAAATAACGCTTTTTCTTCCAATACGGCAAGTTTGCCGCCACGTCTTCCCGCCCCCATTCGTACACCCGCGAGTGACTCGCGTCTGTACGAACGTCGCGCGGACGCGCAAAGGGGCGGAGGTTCACAGGCACCGGAGCAGGGCTTCCAAATCGGACTGGACCCGGCGCGAGGGGCCGTCAAAGCGGTTCACCATCAGAGCAAACACATAGCTGTGTCCGTCCTTGGCATAATAGCCGGCATAAGTGCGGACAGCACTCATACTGCCGCTCTTCAGCCGGCATTCGCCCGAAAGGCTTCGGCCGAATCCGGCCACCGTGCCTTCTTTGCCGGCTAAGGGCAATGACCGGCGCAATTCCCCACCTCGTTCGGAACCGGCTTCGCGGCAGAGCAGTTCCACCAGCGCCGAGGCCGACATAGCCGTCCGGGGCGACAGTCCGCAACCGTCGGCCAGGAACCAAGCGCCCACGTCCAGGCCACGGGAAGCCCAGAAGCGCCTGACCCAATCTATGGACCGGCTTTCCGTCAGACCAGGCTTTTCGCAGTTCGCTTCGCGGGCCAGCGCCCAGGCCGTCCGACGAAACAGGTATTCAGCATATTGATTGTTGCTGTATACGTTGGTCACCCGGATCAATTCCGACAAGGGCGGCGACAGCGTCCGGGCCACCAGCGTCCAACGGCTCCGGGGCCCGACATCCGACACTGCCGTTTCCAGACGGCCGAAGCCCGAATCGGCCAAGGCCGCGGCCACCACGTCCAGCAAGTATTGTTCCGGATCGGGAATGTCGCCCTTCACGCAAAAGTGTTCCTGGCCGGCCGGCATACAGCCATACAGGGTGCGCCGCCACTGGCGCGGTGCCCCGTAAATGTAAACGCTGTCCTGCTGTTTGTCGTAGACTTTCAGGCGGTTGTCGAACGAAATCCGCGGCAGGGGCGGCTGTACCGACACCACTTCGACCTCCGGTTCTGCCAGGCCATCGCCCGCCTTAAAAATCGCCAGACCGACCCCGTCGTCTGGGGCCTCGGACACCTCCGGACGGGTTCTGTCGTCCGGAATCTCGCCCGACTTCGGACGGTCGACGCTGTTTCCGGCATCGGAACGGTTCTTTCCGGAACGGAGATACAGCCGGTACATATTGTCGTACACGGCCGCGTCGAACACGCCCGAGGCATAATAGTTTCCCATATCTTCCCAAAGCCAGGTAGACGGGACGGGTTCGGCATAACGGCCCGACAACAGCAACAGGCATCCTTCCACCCGGTGTATGCCCGCCCTTTGCAATGCCTCAGTCCAATCGGAAAGGAATGTCTTCGGAGCCGCGCTTATGTATTCCGAACCCAGCGAAGGGTCGCCGTCGGGCACTATCCACAGGTTTCCGTGCAGGGTGCCCTGCTCCATCGTGCCGTCGGCGTAAAGTCGGGTATCGAACCGGAAATCGGGGCCCAGCACTTCCAAAGCCGTGGCTGTGGTCACCAGCTTGGCCGTCGAGGCCGTCGACAAGGCCATATCGGGATTCAGCGAAAACACCGGCCGGGGTTCGGCACCGGAAATATCCGTCACCATCACCGACACCGAAGCGTGGCGATACATTTCTTTTCCGAAAATCTCCGAAGCTGCCGCCGACATCCTGTTCCCCGCCAGAACTTCAATGGCCTGTCCGCTTTCAGTCGAAGCACCAAGCGTCAGCCCGCCCGGGTCCGAGACACCCGTACCTATTGCCGGCCCGTCCGGGGCCGAAGCGCCGGCTGTCGAAGCGTCCAAAGCCAAGCCGCCCTCAGCCCGAGCGTCCAAGGCCGGGAAACAAAGCGACGCAAGGGCCAGCCACCAACAGAGCCAAGGCCGGGCATTCATCAGAGTCCGGGATAGGGATTGTCGGAAGGACCCACCGAGCGATAACTGGTTTTCAAACTCTTGGTTTCGCTGTGGGTGACACCGTATTCGTTTATGGCCTCGATGGAGAAGTAATAGACCTCGCCACAGACCAACTGCCCGGTAAGTGCCGTGAATTCACCGCCTTGCAACTGCCCGCCCAGCGTCTGGGCATTCCGCGAGGTAGGCGTCACTTCGGTAGTGCTCAGGCAAAGCGCCACCGAATCGCAGCGGCCCGAGACGTCGGCCGTCACCTTTATCACCGCCGGCGACACCTCTTCCAACACCGGGCCGCTCACCGTGGGCGGCACTTTTTTTTCGCAGGCCGCCGACAGCAGCCCCAGCACCAGCAGCAGGCCGATGCGCTGCCAGGTTTTATATTTTCGCTTGTCCATATTCTCCTGAATAATTGTTTTCCTAAATACTTTCGTATAGCCAAATGAGGTCGGGATTGAATTACTCTTTCAACGGTTTCATCATCAGTCCGGGACTCTTAGAAGCTGTTTTGAAATGATCATCGTCAAGGCACCAGCAGTTTGCGGCCCTCCATCAAATACAATCCGCGGGAAATCCCCGTAAGCTCGTTGCATCCCGCCTGCAAATCCAAGCGGGCCACCGTGCGACCGTCCAGGGCCACTACCGACACCTGCCGGGCCTCGGGCGTATACGCCATCGGACGGCCGTTTTCGTAATAGACCTGGAATTCATCGGCCGGAAGCGTTTCCGGGCCCTGGCCTTTAAGCCGGATAGGCAACCGGTTTTCCACGGCCGGGACCGCCGTGCCCCGGATCGCCTCCGAAGCCGCAGCCGCTGACCCCAGGGGCCGGACGTAGGCGTGGAAAGGATACACCGCCTGACGGTCGGAGATGAAGGTGCTGCCGGGCAGGATTTCCTCCAGGCCGGCATCGTATATGTTGAGCGTCCAGACGTCGGCCGTGGGATACGTCGTTTCGAACGTGGGCACGAAAGCATACTGCCGCCCCTCGACGGGCCTCACGGCCGTGGCCCCGATCTGCGCATCCAAGGCTTCGAAATACACATACCCCGACAGACGGTTTTCCAAAGCATAGTCCTCGCTGTTGGGGAACGAAAGGATGTAGGGCACATAGGCCTCCATCGAAGCAGCCTGCCCGAATCCGTCGTCCTCGAAGCGGGCCATCCAGAAATCGCCTTCGCCCGAGGCGTCGAAGGGCCGTATCTGTTTGTCCCCATAAGCATACGTCTGTACGTCGAAGGGCAGGACCAGGGTTTCCCAGCCGGCCGTCTGCCCCACATAGGTGGCTTGCTCAAAACTGTGCACATACATAGCCGTGTCGGCCATGAATGCCTCGGGAGCATAGAAAGGCGCATCCGACAGGAACACCACCTTGCCTTCGGCGTGACCGTCGGCCACCACCGTCACCGTCCCGTCGTTCACGGTGGTCTGCCCCGACACATAGAGCAAGGCATTGCAACCCACCCCCACAAACGATTCCGCAGGGACGTCGGCCGGGCTGTTCCAACGCACGTAGCACAGGTTGCGGCAGCCCTTGAACAAACGCGCTCCCACGTGGACGACCGAGGCCGGAACGCTTACCGAACGCAGGTCGGTGCAGCCCCGGAAAACGCTGTCGTTCAGCGCCGTCACACGGAACCAATTGCCTTGTATATATATTGAATCGGGAATGACTACGTCGCCGGCATAGTCGCCCGTCACCGGACGGCACACCGCCACGGTGGAATCGCCCAGCAGCGAATAGGTAACGCCGTCCACCAGGAAAGGCAGTTCACCGGCATTCACCTGCGACGCAGGGCCGTAGACCGAATACACACCGTCCTTGACGGCCCGCACCCGTACCTGGTAGGTGGCGGTCTTGAGTCCGTTCACCTTCAGGGTGGTTTCCGACGTGCGGAAATGGTTCAGGCCTATGGGACAGGCAACGGCATCCTCGTCCAAGGCCGGGGAATCGTCCCCTCCGACCGAGGGTACCTGGGCCTCGGGCAGCTCCTCCAGACGCTTCAGGCGGGTGCGCCCGTCAGCCTCCATAGCTTCTGAAGCATCGCCCCACATTACCAGCACCCCACCGAAATCGACCCGGGGTTTGTCGCCGTCGGTAAAGAATGCTAGGCGGGGATTTGTATCCAACTGACGGAATACCGCATAATAGGACACCCAGTCATCGGTATCGAGGGAAACACCGTAACCCTCCACAAAATACAGCGGATCGGCATCGGTGGCCAAACAGATATACAAGTCTGTGTTGCGATCCGACGACGCGCTCCGCCGCACCATAAAATTCACGGTCAGCGCACCGGACGTAACGTCCAGATACGGCAGATACAGCCGGCCGTCTTCGGTTTCGCTGCCTATCTGGACATATTCATCGCACGCCGTCAGGCCGTATCCGGTCCAGCCGGGCTGGTTGGTGTACAGATCCACCACCCGCGAAATGTCGCCGTAAGAAGCCTTCATCGGCGAAAAATCCTGATACACCAATGTCGAGAAATCGGGTTCTGCCGGCTGCGGGTCGGCCGACTGTTCCTCGCCCCGTATTTCCACCACATATTCAGCCCCTTCCACCGGATTCCAGTCTATCTGCATCGAGTAGCTGTCCAGCATAGTCAGGCGGCAAGCGTCGGGAGCCGCCAAGCCGGTCTGGTCGGCCAGGACGGTCTGGAACACCGCGTTCGAATACGACGACACCGATTCCTCTACCGTGCTGCGCACCCGGTAGGCATACAGCTCGCCGGCTTCGAGGTTGGTAAACAAGTAGGCGGTGCCCGCCGTCTGCGCCTCTTCCTGCAGCAGTCCGTAGTCCCTTACCGTGGCCACCGTCCGGGAATTGGCCGGCCCGTCGTAGCCGACTATATGATAAAGACTTACCAAATAGCCGTCGGCCTCGTCCACCGGATTCCAGGTGGCCGTGAACGAATAGGAAGTAAGGTCGCGCGCCTGGGTGGCCTCGGGCACCTGGGCCCGGCTGTCGAGCAGGCGCAGGCTTATGAGCCCGCTGTCTTCTTTTATCTGCGTGATGGGTTTATGGAAATAGCTTCCGTCGTTGGTCCGGGCAGCCGGCAGCGAATTGTCGGTGAGCTCGTCGTTGCCCGTCGTGCCGGGGTACAGGTTGCCGGCGCATACCGTCAACGACGTGGGCGATGCGTAGTTGTTGTTGGCCGGCACCACGTACATATGCTGCGGGTCGGAAATGTTCACCCGGTTCAGATTCCACAGCGAGGCATTGTAGTCCACGTGCAGCACCATCAGGCCGTGGCCCATCAGATTGGCATCCCAGCCGGTCTGCTGACGGTTTTCCAACAACAGGTATTCGTCGGCGTTGGCATCGTTTTCCAGGCGGTAGGCCTTTCCGCCCTGGCAGAGAGGCGTCAGCACCAGCGAGGTATCCTGACTGACAGCTTCTATGTCCGTCCAACCCATAAACCCGCGTTCGTAGGCCGTGTAGTTGCAGGGGCAGCCGCCGTTGCCCAGGTAGTTGCCCTGGTCCATCAGGCTCCAGATTCCCATTCCCGAGTGACCGCCGTACTGCACATCGTAAAAGTCGGGCAACCCCAGGATGTGGGAGAATTCGTGGCAGACGGTGCCTATGCCGGAAATGGTGCTCCCCGAGATGCCCAGCAGTTCGCTGCTGCAGGCATAACTGTTCACCAGGACTCCACCCACCTTCAGATACATAGCACCTTGGTGCGGCCATACTGTATTTTCGTCGGCCCCCGACGATTCGGCATAGCCGGCATAAATCACATACAGGAAATCCACGCTGCCGTCGCCGTCGGCATCGTAGTCGGAGAAGTTAACGTCCGACGAAGCCAGGCGGCAGACTTCGCTCACCATTTCCTGCGGATGCTCGTCGTTGCCGTCCTCGTCGTTGCCGCCGTAGTAGGCCATTTCGCGGTTCAGCGTATAGGGGCCGAACACGTCGAACTGCGGTTGGAACAGACTGTCGGACTGGTCGGTGAAATACTGCCGCACGCTGCCTTTGTTATAGCCGCCCGTATAGTTGTCGCCGTTGAAGTATTCCTGGAAAGTGCCGTTGGCGTTGGGAACGGTAAACGGCTGGTCGGAAAACTGCACCAGCAGCACCAATCCCTTAAGGCTTCCTGTCAGGGCTTCGCCGTGAGGTGCGCGCGAAGTGCGCAGCAGGTTATGTTCCACCCGCACCTGGTGCTGTCTCTGCAGCAGCCGCCGGCGCTCGTCCGCGCGCTGATGCACGAACGACTGCTCGTCGGCGGTGCGCAGGGCCGCCCCGTGCGCCAGCAGGCCGGAGGATCTCAGGCAATTGTTTTCGAGAAGGGCATAGCTGAAAGCCCCGTCAGGCCGGCGTGCCAGCAGCACGCTGTCTTCGGTTTCGTAGAAGTGGCCGAACTCATCGCCCCGCAAATAATAGCGGAGCTCGCTTCCGTCGGGCTGGATTACAGTACGTATCCCCGGTTTGGCCGGTACGGCCCACACAGACATTACCGCCGATGCACAGGCCAGGGCACACACCGCCCTTTTTATGACATTTCTCATACAGGCTGTTTAATAATCGTGCAAAGATATCACATTAGTTTTGTTTGTAAGCGCCGTCAAACCATAATGATTGTGAATATTTGTTGCATAAAAATAGTTATTTACATCCGAGGCCGCCTCAATTCGAACCATCGACACAAGCCACACAAAAGGGGTAGTTATACATTTCTCTCATTTTTTTAGATTATTTTGCACCTAAACCGAAATGCACTATATTTGCGGTTTCGGAAACAGTACTAATCTGCATAGTGTATAAACAAGTGCATACACAGACATTCCAGTTGCAAAAAGAGTACTTAAACACATCAACGGCAAAAAAACAGCGGTTGCATATATAATAAGGTATAAACCACACAGACTACGAAAATTTCTACATATCTCTATTTATTCATTTAAATTAATTCTTATGAGAAAAATTCTGTTATCGTTAGTTGCCGTCCTGTGCGCCAGCGTTATGGTGGCCCAGAACGCGCAAGTGACTGGTACAGTCACCAACTCGGAAGACGGAGAGCCGATGATTGGTGTCACCGTATCGGTACAGGGAACTCAGAGCGGAGTTATCACGGACGTCGATGGTAAATATGCCATCAACGCTCCGGCCAACGGCACCCTGGTGTTCCAGTTCCTGGGATTCAACCCCAAGGAAATTGCCATTTCGGGCAGAACGGTCATCAACGCCGTCATGAACCCGTCCACCATCGAGATGGAAGACGTGGTTATCACGGCTATGGGTATCTCCCGTCAGGAGAAGACCCTGGGTTATGCCGCCACCACCCTGAAAGCCGACGAAATCAAGCAGGTCCGCACCCCCGACGTGACGAATGCCCTGGCCGGTAAGATTGCCGGTGTGCAGATTCAGTCCACCTCGACCGACCCCGGTTCGTCCAACTACATCATCATCCGTGGTTTCAACTCCATCTCGGGTTCCAACCAGCCGCTGTACATCGTGGACGGTGTGCCCCTTCAGAACACCACCTCCACCTCGCAGGAAAAGAACACGACTCTGGGCGGTATCTCCAACATCGCTCCCGACGACATCGAGAATATGACCATCCTGAAAGGTGCCGCCGCTACGGCTCTGTACGGTAGCCGCGCCGCCAACGGTGTGGTCATCATCACCACCAAGAACGGAAAGAAGGGCGACGGTCGCAACTTCAGCATCGAATACAACGGCGGTGCCCAGTTCCGTCAGGTTGCCACCTTCCCCACAATGCAGAACGAGTTCGGCCAGGGTTGGAACGGCACCCAGACCTACATCGAGAACGGTTCCTGGGGTCCCCGCTTCGACGGTTCCACCCAGGTGTACGGTCCTATCTGGAACAACCAGCAGCTCATCCACACCTACGAGGCCGTCCCCACCAACGTGGAGGACTTCTTCGAAGTTGGTCTGAACCAGAGTCACCACATCTCCCTGAACGGTATTTCCGACGACAGCAAGATGACGTACTACCTGTCGTACTCCTTCCAGGACGAAGACGGTATCATGCCGGGCGACTACGACAACTACAAGCGCAACACCATCGCCTACCGCAGCACCTACCAGGCTGCCAAGTGGATCAAGCTGTCGTCCTCGATGAACTTCGCCCGCAGCGAAAGCGACATCGTGGGTAACTACCAGGGAACTTCCGTGATCGACGGTCTGTACGAGCTTCCGCGCGACGTCAGCCTTCGCGACCGCCGCTTCCTGAGCTCGGCCTTCGATACGCCCGAAGCCTATTTCACTCCTTACGGCATCACCAACCCCTACTGGGCCATTGCCAACAACTACAACCACAACGACTCCAAGCAGGTGTTCGGAAAGTTGCAGGCCGACGTCAACCCCATCAAGGCCCTGACGCTCACCTACCGTATGGGCTTCGACTACACCGACTACGACCGCAAGGTGGGTTATCCGCAGGTTGACGAAGATGACGCCCTCATCCAGGAAGACTACGGCTACGCTCCTTCGAACATGAACCAGTCGGGTTATGTCTACACCAACTACGGCCGCAAATACGAAATCAACCACGACTTCCTGGCCAACTTCAACAAGAAGTTTGCCGACGACAAGCTGGATGTGAACGTGGTGGCCGGTGTCAACATCAACGAACGCGCCTCGACGGCCATGGCCGGCGAAACCGACGACCTCACCTTCAACACCGGTTTCTGGGACCTGAGCAACGGTGCCACCAAGACCACCATCACCGAGTCGCAGAGCAAGCGCCGCCTGGTGGGTGTCTTCGCCGACGTGACCCTGGGTTGGAACGAGCTCCTGTTCCTGGATCTGACCGCCCGTAACGACTGGTCGTCCACGCTGCCCATCAACGCCAACAACTACTTCTATCCCGGTGCCACGCTGAGCTACGTGTTCAGCAACATGCTGCCCGAGAACGACTTCCTTACCTTCGGCAAGCTGCGTCTGGCCTATGGTAAGACCGGTACCGACGCCGGCGTCTACGAGACCGCCGCTTCGTACACCCAGGCCTATGCCAACGGTTACTACTACAGCTCTATGGCCAGTTTCCCGATGAGCGGTGTGAACTCCTTCATCACCGCCGCCTCGAAGGGTTCGGGTTCGCTCCGTCCCGAGATGACCACCGAGACCGAAGCCGGTATCAACCTGCAGTTCTTCGACGGCCGCCTGGGCATCGACGCTGCCTACTACGACCGTAAGACCGACGACCTTATCTTTACCCTGCCCACCGACCCGGCTACCGGTTACTCGAGCATGATCACCAACTTCGGTACCATCAGCAACAAGGGTTACGAACTGGTGCTGAACACCACTCCGATAAAGGTTGGCGGCTTCCGTTGGGACGTCGACTTCAACTTTGCCAAGAACTACAACAAGGTGGAAAAACTGCCCGAAGGCCTGGACGGTGGCAAGAGCCTGATTATGAGCTTCAGCGCCGGCAGCGATGCCGTGTACGCCTATGCCGAGGAAGGCAAGCCCCTGGGTGAGTTCTACACCTATCTGCCTCAGTACACCGAAGACGGCCAGATGATCTGCGACCAGTACGGTCTGCCCCTCCTCAGCGACGAGGTTCAGGACACCGGCAAGAACATGCAGAACGACTGGACCGGCGGCATCAACACGGCCATCAGCTACAAGGGTCTGACCCTGAGCGCCGTGCTCGACATCCGCAAGGGCGGTTATATGTTCTCGCGCACCAAGAACCTGATGCAGTTCACCGGTAACGGCATCGTCACCACCTACAACGACCGTGAGCCCTTCGTCATTCCCAACTCGGTGATTGACAACGGCGACGGTACCTACAGCGAAAACAACGCTGCCATCCATCTCTACGACAGTTCCTATCAGGACTACTTCGATGCAGCCGGTGCCGGACAGGGCGGTGAGTTCTATCTTATCGACCGTTCGTTTGCCAAACTGCGCAACGTCAGCCTGTCGTACAGACTGCCCGACAAGTGGGTCAAGAGCGCCAAGTTCAGCGAAATGTCCGTGTCGGTATTCTGCAACAACGTGTTCACGTGGACGGCCAAGGACAACTACTACATCGATCCCGAAGCTTCCTCGTACTCCAGCTACGGCGACCTGGCTGCCCAGTTCGGTGAGTTGTACTCCAACCCCGCCTGCCGCACCTATGGTTTCAACATTGGTATCAAATTCTAAAATTAGGAGGACACAGATATGAAAAAGATTCTTTATGCTTTCTCGCTTGTCCTGGCCCTGGGCTTTGCTTCTTGCACCAGCTACCTCGACATCAATACGGATCCTAACTCCCCCGCTGCCGAAAACATTTCGATCAGCATGATCCTCCCGGGCGCCGAAATGAACATCGCGTCGTCCTACGGCGATTACCTGCGCATTACCGGCGGTTACTTCTCCCAGCTCTATGCCCACGAATACGGCACGTCCAACTACGTGGACTACTCGCAGTTCGAACAGTCGGCCACCCGCAGCAGCAGTTGCTACTCCCAGATTTACCAGCGCGGCCTGAACAACCTGAAGACCATCCAGGAAAAGGCCACCGCAGAGGAAGAATGGGGTTCCTACCTCGCTGCCACCGTGCTGCGCTGCTTTGCCCTGCAGGCCCTGGTGGACTGCTACGGCGAACTGCCCTACTCCGAAGCCCTGGACGATGCCAACCTGTCGCCCAAATACGACGAAGGTAAGGACATCTATGCCGGTCTCCTGGACGAGCTGGACTTTGCCCTGGGCAAAGTAAGCGGCGGTGAGACGGTAGGCACCAACTTCCTGCTCCCCAACAAGACCGCTGCTTCCTGGATTCAGTTTGCCAACGCCCTGAAGCTGCGCATCCTTATGCGTGAATCGGGAGCCGTCGACGTTTCCAACGAACTGGACATCCTGGTGGCCGAAAACAACTTCCCCACCAGCGACATCGCTATGGAAGGCTGCTGGACGCAGGCCTCCGGCCAGGAGAGCCCCTTCTACGCCGAAGAATTCTCCACCCTGGGCGGTAGCACGCAGATCAACGTCATTGCCAATATGGCTCTCATCAACACCATGCAGCAGAAGGACGGCGACGGCAACGTCGTGTTCTTCGACAACCGTCTGAAGGCCTTCTTCGAGACCAACGGTTCGGGCAACTACGTGGGCAGCATCTCGGGCGACAACCTGAGCAACGCCGACGCTCCCCTGAGCACCACGGCCTACTGGTGCCGTCCGGTGGCATCGTACGATATGCCGGTGTACTTCATTACCGTAGCCGAAACCGAATTCTTCCTGGCTGAATACTATGCCAAGAAGAACGAAGCCTCCAACGCGGAGGCCCATTACAATGCTGCTGTAGAGGCTTCGTTCGAATCGGCCGGCGTGGACGGTGCTGCCACCGTTCTGGCCAAGTATCCGTATGAGCAGAGCAACTATCAGAAAGTCATCGGTATTGCCAAGTGGGTGGCCCTGGCCGGTTTCGATCCGTTCCAGTGCTACTGCGAAGTGCGCCGTCTGGGCTATCCGGCCTTCGGTTCGCTCACGGGCGATGAAATGTACAGCGGTTCGGGCACGTTCAAGAACGAAGACAGCTATGTGCCTGGCACGCTCTACACTCCTTTCAAAGTGTTCTCGCTGGTGGGTAAAAACCAGTTGCTGCAGCGCTGGCCCTATCCCGAAAGCTCCAGCTCGCGCAACTCCAGCACTCCCGAGTTCAAGGGCTATACCACTCCCATCTTCTGGGCCGAGTAATCTGTCTAACCTAAAACAGTAAATTACAATGAAAAATAAAGTTTTAACAATGGCTTTTGCCGCTCTGGCCCTGATGGGCCTGAGCGCTTGCCAGGACGAAAAGGCTTCGGACGGCGTGACCCGCATCACCTACTATCCGATTCTTACCATCGAGGGTGAAAGCTCTATGCTCGTGGACAAGGGTACCGCCTACGTCGAACCCGGCTATGCCGCCGAACTGAACGGAAACGATGTCACGGACGAAGTGGTTGTTTCCAGCAATGTCGACGTCAACACATCGGGCATTTACGCCGTCACCTACTCCATTGCCAACGAGGACGGCTTCAGTTCCACGGTTACCCGCGAAGTGATTGTGCTCGATGCCAGCGACCCTTACGAAGGCATCTATATGACGGATCCCAACAACTACCGTCTGTATAACGGCGCTCAGGTCAAGTACGGTGCTGCCTACCAGATTATGATTATCGGCCAGGGCAACGG
>R17__coassemble_269_pt1 | contig 31421 bp, 26 predicted proteins | sample R17__metabat2_high_PE_026 | metagenome-assembled genome bin R17
CTTAAACCGTATGCGCTATGGGAGGTAATGGCTCTTATTCTCATTTTGTTGCCAAGACCCTTGGCACTTATGTTACAGACAGATACAAGCAGATAGACAAAATCGGCCAGACAAAGGTGATAGCCGTTACGACTCAGAAAAATGAGAAGCAACCTATGAATTCTTTCACGTCCAGTATGTACTATGTGACCGCCCCAGATCACCCTGAGCGCATTACCAGTATTACATTCTATGACAAAAAGACTCATGGTATTAAAAAGTCTATAGACTTGAAGTATGACGAGGAAGGCAATCTTCTGGAATACAGTACATATACAAGGAAGGGAAAATTGCATACTGCAGGTACTCATGTCCACAGTGGTACAAGAAGGAAAATGGTGACTATGGCCGAACTCCCCACGCCGGAGACAACTGCTTCAAACCGACAAAAACGGACATGATTTACATCAAGAGAGCTATAGGGTATAATGAACGTAAAGCAAAACAAAAATGAGAAAAATTGTAATAAGGCCAATGTTTTGGCCTACATACTGGGAAGGGAACGATCCAGAACTGACCTCCGACGATTTGGGGTGGGATGTCATCAGAAAACGTGAAGCAGGCAGTGATGACACGAAAGACATATACGACTATTATGTCGGATGTCTGGGTATGGATTTGTCACTCTACTACGCAGAGAAAGACAAATTCTATTATGTTGATATGGCAAACGGAGAAGTCGTACCACAAAAAGAAAATCCCCAATGGGATGGGAAATATGACTATGACCGTGTGTGCGTCTATGATTGCAATGGTGACCTGGATTCTGACGAAGTCTTTGACTTTGAAACGGCGGAAGAACTGTGGAACGCCTTTAAAATTGACGGCAAACCTATGTCATACATATTGGAGCATTCTGTGATATGGCTTTCTACATAAATGCGGAAAACCTCACCCCCGTAGTCTATGAAGTTTGCGGGCGGACGACGACGGAGTCTTTGTCGGCCGAGATTACGCAGACGAGTGTGCCTTCGTCCAGCATTTCGTTGGGCGAGAAGGCTTCCAGCGTGTGCCCGTTTATGAGCACTTTGCCTCGCGGAGCCAGCCGCGACAGGCATACTCCCGTGTCGCCGGGCTTTGCCAGACAGTCCGAATCGGGCTTGGCCACGGCGTCGATGTGGGTATCCAGCGACATTTTCTTAAGGGTGCGGGAATGGAAGAACCACCAGATGGCCAGGATGACGGCCACCAGCGATCCCAGCAGGGTGATACAGCCGGCCGTTTCGCCCAGGTGATTGAAAGCCAGCACCACCGAAGCCACCAGGCAGGCCACGCCTCCGAATCCGGCCACCGAAATGCCCGGCAGGAAGAACAGTTCCAGCAACAGGAATACGATGCCCATCGCCAGCAGCAGAATAATCAAGGTCAAATCCATAGGTCGTAAGTTGTTTCAAATTATTGTCGGCGGTAGCCGATTTCGGTTTGCCGTATCTGTTGTTCCAGGGCCGACAGTTCGCGGCGGAGCGACCGCTGCCGCGATTCCAGCTCCAGGATGAGCTTGGCTGCCGCTTGCCGGGTAGGTTCGTCCGCTTGCCCGTATTGCTCCCGGGCCTTGGCCAGCTCGTTGTCGGTCTGGCGGCTTTCGGCCAGGCACTGTACATACCGGCGGTATTGGCTGCGGGCTTCGGCCGACTGGAAATCGGATTCGCCGTGGCAGGTCTGGCCGTCGCAGAGCAGGAATTCCCCGGGCCCGTCGGCGGGTTCCTCCTCGTTGTCGGCAACGAAGGCGGTTTGGAACCGAAGGCTTTCCCGGTAGGCCGAATCCAGGGCCGCGCACACGGAGTCGGCGTTCAGCCCATCCCAGGTGTCGGCAATGGCGCGCAGCTCGGCCCGGGAACGCATTTCCTCGGGCGGAAGGCCTTTGAGCGGCTGTCGGGCCTGATTGGGCAGGAATGTGTATATCACCACGCTGTCGGGCGCCTGCCGACGGTCCGACACCAGATAGCCGCGCCCTATCTGTTCGTCTACCAAATACAGATAGTCGTTGCCGAAGGAATTGAAAGGCATAGGCAGCAGCTCGGGGGCGTAATAGCTTTCCGTCACTGAGTTGTAGCGGCTTACGTACAGGTCGAATCCGCCCAGCCCGTCGGGACGGTCGGAAGCGAAATACAGGGTAATGCCGTCGCTCAGCAGGTAAGGATGGCATTCGTGGCTTCCCGGGCGGTTCAGGTTGGCATCGAGCGGCTCGGTTTCCCAACCGTCCAGCAGACGGCGGCTCACGGCCAGGTCCATATTGCCCGACGTGCTGTCGGACAGGTATATGCGGTCGCCTTTCTCGGTGACGTAGGCCAGTTGCCCCAGTCCGGTCCAGGAACCGGTTGCCTGGCAGCTCGAGTCGGTTTCTGAGGCAAGCGGGCAGGAATCGGCCCTGGCAGTCTGGCCGCTTGAGTCGGCTCCTGCGACAGGCGGGCAGGAATCGGGAGCGGCAGTCTGGCAACTCGAGTCGGTTTCTGCGGCAGGCGGGCAGGAATCGGGCTCTTTAAGGGAATTCAGCAACTGCGAAACAAGCCCGATGCGGCCGCACGAAGGCGAGAGCTGCAGGTGCCCGGTCACCTCGTCCCGATGCACCACCACACTGTCGATCACCGTCACCGCTTCGGCGTGGGCCGTCATTCGCTCAATACGGTCGCAGGCCTTTATCATACGGGCAATGTCGGCCGGATGCTTGCCGGTGTTGAACAGGATGTAGTCGTCCAGCTGCTGCTGGCAGTTTTTGGTATCGTGCCGGTCGAAATACAGACAGGCCAGTTCGTAGCTGGCTTCGGGCAGCTTGCCTTTTTTGCCTTTTGTCAGGTAGGGCAGGGCCTCGTCGGGGCAGCCGAGGCGGTACAGGCAGGTGCCGTACCAAAGGTTAAGGGAGTAGTCCGAGGGCTTTTTCTTTAGTTCGCGGGCGAACACCGGCGCAATGGATTCGTAGTCTTTTCCCCGCTGATACAGGCTTTTGGCCTCCGAAAGCGTCATTGAGGACTGCCCCGACGCCGCCGGTTGGGCCGGCAGCAGGGTCGTCGGCAGGCATATCAGCAGCAGGCAAAGCAGAATCCGTTTCATTCAAATGGTGTTTCGAAAGGGCAAAAGTAGGCATTTGGCCCGACAATCGGGAAACATCTTGCATCAAGTTCCTTATTTTTGCCGAAAAATTCACGGGATGGGAAATTACACCGAGGCACAACGACTCCGCTACCGCCTGGACTGCCGGCTAAAGAAGGCCATACGCGACTACGGCCTGCTGTCGGAGGGCGACCGCCTGCTGGTGGGTCTGTCGGGGGGAAAGGACTCGCTGGCCCTGGTGGAACTGCTGGGCGATTTGTCGCGCCGTTTCCGCCCCCGGTTCCAGGTGGAGGCCTTGCACGTGATTATGGCTAACATTCCCTATCGGGCCGACCTGGATTATCTAAGGGCGCATTGCCAGGCGCACGGCGTGGGTTTCCGGGTGGCCGAAACCTCGTTCAATCCCGAAACCGACCGCCGCAAGTCGCCTTGCTTCCTGTGTTCCTGGAACCGCCGGAAGCTTTTGTTCGAAACGGCCAAATCGCTGGGATGCAACAAGATTGCCCTGGGCCACCACCGCGACGACTTTTTGGAGACCCTCCTGCTGAATATGTTCTTTCAGGGCAGCATCCAGGCAATGAAGCCGCGTATGCCTATGGACCGTTTTCCTATGGAAATAATCCGCCCGCTCTGCCTGGTGTCCGAGCAGGAGCTGACGGCCTTTGCCCGGCTGCAGGCCTATCCGCCCCAGCTCAAGGACTGCCCTTACGAGCAAAGTTCCCACCGACCGGACGTGCGCCGTTTGCTCGACGAGGCCGAGGCCCGTTTCCCCGGTGCCAAAGACAGCCTGTGGGGAGCGATGCACAATGTCTGCCCGGATTATCTGCCCGAAAAAATTCCGGACAACCAGAAATCCCCGGGCAGGACGGACAACGCCGGTCAATTGGCCGGGAGGCCCGGACAAAGCACCGGAAGCGCGACAGGAAAGGGATAGGGCCATACGACTCGAAAATAATCGGAGCCGTCGGGCGTAAGACACTCGGCGGCTCCGATTGTATGCGGGCGGAAAGGACTTCTGTTACCTTGCAGCTCCGGATGGTGTTGCCGGAGAAAAATTATTGTCCGGCAGCCAGGGCCGGATTGGCCGCGTAGAATTCCACTTCGACAATGCGCAGCTCGCCTTTGGGATCTTCGCTGCCCTTGGGCGCCCGGTACAAATCCAGTTCCACGTGTCCGTCCACTTCCACGATGGACGAGAAGGCATCGCTCTCGATGTTTTCGGAGAAGGCCTCGATACGCACCCGGTTGACGCCCTCCACCTGGTTCAGGGGCAGGGTAATGTAGCCCAGGCTGCGTTCGGTGGCGCCCTGCCACAGCAAGTCGGAACTTTCCTGGCCGTTTTCGTCGGTGCGCAGCCCGATGACGCGCAGCTGGTAGGAACGGTTGCGCCAGCCGGTAAGTTTCAGGCACATTTCCTGCAGTACGGCCTGCCGCGACAATTGGTATTCAATCCAAGCCGTGCTCAGCCGGCCGTTGTTGCGCCATTCGCTCAACTCGTTGTCGTCGAAACTGTTGCGCACGTCTTCCTGGTTAATGCCGGCCTGGGCGCTGCGGATGGGCACCGGAATGCGCAGCTGGCGGGTAAACGAGGGCTGGGCCGGCGTGCTGCCGCGCCACAGATAGGAAATAAGGTTGTCTTCGGGGAACCAGGTGGTAAGGCCGTCCTTTATTTCCACCGGCTTGGCCGTGAAGCGCACGGTGTCGGACGACAGGCCCTCGCACGAAGCGGCCACCGTCACGTCGCCGGCCTGGCGCGTGGCGCGCAGCAGGATGCGGTTTATGCCGCATTCCACGGGCAGGTCTTTGGACAGGATGTAGTTGTCGGGGCCCTGGGCTATGCCGCCGCGGAACTCGACCGGGCCGTCCACGTCGAAATGGATGGTCTGGTTGGCCAGCGGGCAGCGCTGTCCGTCGCGGTCGGTCACTTCTACGTCTACCAGCACCATATCGGCGCCGTCGGCGTGCAGGCCTTCGGGTCCGGTGGTGAGGGTGAGCTTTATGCCGACGGGATCGCCGGCGGTCTTCAGCGTGGCTTCATCGCCCACCTGATGGCCCTGGGCATCGTACGAAACGGCGGTAAGGGTGCCCGGCTTCCAGGCGATGTCCTTGAAGGTGAACAGGAACTGGTAGCTCTGCTCGCCGAATCCCTGGCTGATGCCGTTCACGAACAATTCCACCTTGTCGGCGTTGGAGGCCACGAAGATGTCCTTCACCGTGCCCGGCTCGTAGTTCCAGTGCCCGATGATGTGTGTCTTGTAGTAGCGGCTTTCGATGTTCACCCAGCCGCCCCACATCACCTGGTGCACGAAATAGGCGTCCTTGGGAATGCGCATCGCGTCCACTTCGCCGCTGCAACGCCAGTTCTCGGCGCCCCGGCAGTGGGTGTTGGTGTCGGAGAACACGATGTTGGCGCCGCCGGAACTGACGCGCCGGCCGGTGCCCGGGCGGCACTCCCAGTAGTCGTACCAGCGACGGATGGTCTCGATGGCATAGGAATCCATATTCATATTGTAGGCCGAGGCGTCGGCATTGCGGTAGAGCGGGCCGTCGCCGTCCTTGTGGAAGGGATACGAGTAGTCGTCCCAGTATTTGCGCAGGCCTTCGTTGCGGTTGTATTCGGTGGCGAACATAGGAATGTGGGCGCTCTTGTTTATATAAAGCATTTCGCCGCCGTATTCGGCCACTTTGCTGTCGAGCATCTCGCGGCTGCCTATGGCGCGTCCGCCGTGGGGATCGTAGCAATCGCGGATGGCCTTCATTTCGGCCATATGCTCTTCGCTGATGGACTCGTTGCCCGATTCATAGAAGATGATGGAAGGGTGGTTGCGGTTGTAGATGATGGCGTCGCGCATCAGTTCGGTGCGCTGTTCCCACTGGCGCCCGTCGCTGTCTTTTTCGGCATCGCCGGCCGGCATCACCTCTATAAGGCCCACGCGGTCGAACGACTTGATGTCTTGCTTCCAGGGAGTTACGTGCATCCAGCGCACAATGTTGCCGTTGCCGCGCTCAATCAGGCTGTTGGAAAAATCGCTCATCCAGGGTGCCACGGCCTGGCCCACGGCCGGCCACTCGTTGGTGGAGCGCTGGGCATAGCCCTTCAGCTGCAGCACGCGGTCGTTCAGGTAGAACAGGCCGTTCTTGAATTCGGTCTTGCGGAAACCGGTGGTGGTCACCACCTTGTCCACCGCCTTGCCGTTCACCACCAGGCTTGAGGAAATCTTGTACAGATAGCCGTAGCCCCAGCTCCAGAATTTCAGCTTGGACAGGGGGGCGCTGGCGCTGACGGTGGCTGTCTGGCCGGGCTGCAGCACCTGCTCTTCCGAATGGAATTCGCGCACCATATTGTTGTCGTTGTCGCGCACCACCACGTTCATATGGAAGGTCTGCGGCTTGTCGTATTCGTTGCGCACCTCGCTCTCGACGTGCAGCACGCCGGTTTTCTCGCGGATGTTCAGATTGTCGGCATAGGTGTACACGCCCACCGTCTGCAGGTTGCTGTACAGGGGAAGCGTCTGGTACAGGCGGTTGGTGCAGTGCAGGACGACATTCTTGGACAGCCCGCCGTAGTTGGCGTTGAAGTTGCGGTTGTTCCACTGGAATTCGGTGCCGGTGGCGCGTTCGCGGTAGCGCCAGCTGTTGTCGGTGCGTACGGCCAGCACGTTCTCCTTGCCGAACAGGACGTGGTCGGTCAGGTCGAAACCGAAGGCCATCACGCCGTTTTCGCACAGGCCCACGTTGTGACCGTTTATCCACACTTCGGCAGCCTGGCGGACGCCTTCGAATTCGATGAACACCTTCTGCCCCTTGTGCGAGGCGGGCAGTTTGAAATGCTTGCGATACCACACCACCGAATCGCTCAGGTGGTTTATGACTACCCGGAAGGCCTCGTCCTCGTTCCAGGCGTGGGGCAGACAGACGGCCTTCCATTGGCTGTCGTCGTATTTCACCTGCGAGGCGGCCGGATCGTCGCCTGTCTGGTAGAGCCAGTCGGGATTGAAGTTGTAGCGGGTACGTTGGGCCGGGGCGGCCGACAGCATCAGTGTCAGGCAGCACAGCATCGTTAGGCAGAAGGTCTTTTTCATAGAATTCGGAATGATTTTGGGCAAAGGTAGTGGAAGAGATGGAATTTCCCGTTGCAAATGCCGCAATAAATATAGTTCTTTGCGAAATTTTTGCCCGAAAGGGCAAGTGCCTGGTATGCAAGACAAAGACTGGTATCTGAAACTGATTCTCTGGCGCGAGAAGCACATTGGCGAGCAGAATTTCATTCTGATTCTGAGCTTGCTGGTGGGCTTGCTCACCTCGCTGGCCGCCTTGTTGCTCAAGACGTTGGTGGGCGGCTTGCACCAGCTGGTGCTCTGGACCATCGAACGTACCGATGCCAATTTCCTGTTCGTGCTGTTCCCGGCGCTGGGCATTTTCCTGGCGGCGATGTTTGTGCGCTATGTGGTGCGCGACGACATCGGGCACGGCATCACCAAAATCCTCTATGCCATTTCGCGACGTCAGGGGCGCATCAAGCCGCACAACACCTGGACGTCGGTCGTGGCCAGTTCCATCACCATCGGCTTCGGCGGATCGGTAGGTGCCGAGGCGCCTATTGTCCTGACGGGATCGGCCATCGGGTCCACCCTAGGGAGCTTCTTCAAGATGAACCACCACACGCTGATGATCCTGATCGGCTGCGGCGCGGCCGGGGCCATCGCCGGCATCTTCAAGGCCCCCATCACGGGCCTGGTGTTCGCTATGGAAGTTCTGATGCTCGACTTTACGGCGGCGTCGGTGATGCCCATGCTGTTTTCGTCGGTAACGGCGGCCACGCTCACCTATATCCTTACCGGCACGCAGGCGATGTTTGCCTTCGACGCCAGCAAGGCCTTCTCGCTGGCCAACATTCCCTGGGTGGTGGTGCTGGGCATTTGCTGCGGCTTTGCCTCGCTCTACCTTATCCGCGGAATGAACCGAGTGGAGGGGTGGTTCAAGCATATGGCGCATCCCTGGGTGAAAATCCTGTCGGGAGCGGCGCTGCTGGGCGTCCTTATCCTTTTGTTCCCGCCGCTCTACGGCGAGGGTTACGGTGCCATCGAATCGCTCATAAACAACCGTCCGGCCGATCTGATGGAAAACAGCCTGTTCGCCGCCGGCGGCAGCCATTTCCTGTGGCTGATGCTGTATTTCCTGCTGATAGTCATCTTCAAGGTATTTGCCTCGGCGGCCACCAACGGCGCCGGCGGCGTAGGCGGTGTGTTTGCCCCGACGCTTTTCCTGGGCTGCTTCGTGGGCTTTATCGTGGCTTCGATGTTGAATCACTACGGCCTGGCCGACGTGTCGCCGGCCAATTTCGCCCTGATGGGAATGGCGGGCCTTATGTCGGGCGTGATGCACGCGCCGCTTACGGGCATTTTCCTTATTGCCGAACTGACGGGCGGCTATTCGCTGTTCCTGCCGCTGATGATCGTGGCGCTGTTTTCCTATCTTACCATCATCCTGTTCGAAAAGCACAGCATCTATTCCATGCGGCTGGCCCAGAAGGGCGAACTGCTGACGCACCACAAGGACAAGGCCGTGCTCACCCTGCTCAAGATGGAAAACGTCATCGAGACCGACTTCGACGTGCTCCGTCCCGAAATGACCCTGGGCGAACTGGTGAAGGTCATTTCCAAGGCACATCGCAACGTGTTTCCCGTCACCGACGACGACGGTGTTTTCCTGGGCTACGTGCTGCTGGACGACATCCGCAACATTATGTTCCGCCAGGAGCTGTACACCCGATTCCGGGTGCGCAAGCTTATGATATCGCCGCCGGCCGTGCTCCACGTCCACGACACGATGGAGTGGGTGATGCGCACTTTCGACGACACCAATGCCTGGAACCTGCCCGTGGTGGACGAATTCAACCGTTATGTGGGCTTTGTGTCCAAGTCGAAGATATTCAATTCGTACCGCAAGGTGCTGGTCCATTTTTCCGACGAGTGAACGCCGGCTCTGTGAACAATAAAATTCGGAAACGTGAAGAAAGAAGAGCTTAGAATCGTGTATATGGGAACCCCCGAGTTTGCGGTGGCTCCCCTCAGGGCCCTGGTGGAAGGCGGCTATCGGGTGGTGGCCGTGGTGACTATGCCCGACAAACCCATAGGCCGCGGGCTGAAGGTGCAGGCCTCGCCCGTCAAGCAGTATGCCCTCTCGCAGCAGATTCCCGTGCTGCAGCCCGAACGGCTGAAAGACGAGTCTTTTGTGGCGGAACTGCGTGCTTTCCGAGCTCATTTGCAGGTGGTGGTGGCCTTTCGGATGCTGCCCGAGGTGGTGTGGAACATGCCGCCGATGGGCACCTTCAACCTGCACGCCTCCCTGTTGCCGCAATACCGCGGAGCGGCTCCCATACAGTGGGCGGTAATGAACGGCGACGCGCAGACCGGCGTCACCACCTTCCTGCTCAAGCAGGAAATAGACACCGGAAACATCCTGCTTCAGGAATCCCTGGACGTTGCGCCCGACGAGGACGGCGGCTCCGTACACGACCGCCTGATGGCCCTGGGCGCTTCGATGGTTCCCCGTACGGTAGACCTGCTGCTGTCGGGCGATTTCCGCGCCGTGCCGCAGGACGAACTCACGCACGAGGCCCTGCGTCCAGCCCCGAAACTCTTCAAGGACAATACCCGGCTGGACTGGAACCGACCGGCGAATACCTTATACAATATGGTGCGCGGCCTGTCGCCTTATCCCTGTGCCTGGACGGAATTCGAGGTAAGGGTGGCCGCTGCCAACGGCGCTGTCCGCTCCGAACGGATTACGTTCAAGATTCAGGAAACCGCTGCCGAAATCCGGACCGGCGTGCCCGAAGTGCCGGGAACGGTGCTCACCGACGGCCGTCGTTATATGAAAGTGGCTGTGGCCGACGGATATCTTTGGATAAAGAAACTGCAGCCGGCCGGCAAGAAGCCGATGGCGGTGGAAGACTATCTGCGCGGTTTTCAGTCGGCGCCCGGATTCCAGTCGTAAACGGCCTGGCAAGTTTCCCGCAGCGGAGGCTCGTGAACCCTGAACGGCCTGGATATGCTTCCCGCAGCGGAGCCACAACGCCGGAAACGTCAAAAAATTGTCCGAAAATTTGGAACTTTTCTCAGAGCGCCTTTTCTTTGCAGCCGTTTAACCCCTAAAACCCATTTGCCTATAGGATTATTTCTACTCTTTTATCAATTCAAAAGAGTTATGGAAATGACTAAGATGACCGACGAGGCGTTGGTCAGTCTGTTTGCAAATGGTGAGAATCAGGCATTCGATATTTTGTTGGACCGTCACAAAGACCGTGTCTACAATTATATTCTGCTTATTGTGCGCAACCGCGACCTGACGGAAGACATCTTTCAGGAAACCTTTATGAAGGCCATCGTCACCATACGTCAGGGCCGATATGTGGACAGCGGGAGGTTCTTCTCGTGGATATGCCGCATTGCCCACAACCAGATTGTGGACCTTTACCGTCGCGAGCGCAACGAAAACACGGTGTCGAACGAGGAATACGAAGACGTGGACCTGTTCAACAACAGCCGTTTCTCCGACGAGACCATCGAAGACAAGATGGTGCGCGAGCAAGTGCTCGAGGACGTGGGCCGGCTGGTGCGTCATCTGCCCGAAGAGCAGCGCGAAGTGGTGCGGATGCGCTATTACGAGGAGTACAGTTTCAAGGAAATCGCCGAGCGTACGGGCGTGAGCATCAACACGGCGCTGGGGCGTATGCGCTACGCCGTGCTGAATATGCGCCGTCTGATGGCCGAGAACCATCTTTCGCTGGCGGTGTGAATTTTTTTCGGGGGTGATATACTAATCCTCCGTTTTCTGCGTTTTAGCGGGTGACAGGTGTTTAAAAGCCTGTCGCCCGTTTTTTTCGTTGTCAAAGCAGTTGCCTATGGAAAGTGTCTCTACTTCTTCTCAAAACTTGTCTGTGAATACTCATCCTGTGTACGGTCCGAAGGAATCGACTTTGGATTTTTTGCGTACTTTTGCGCGGATTTACCGGCCCGAGGCATCCAACGAGCCGGAATGGATGTTGAACTAAACAAGTGTTTCCCCGTATGAAGATGATTGCTCCCTCGCTCCTGTCGGCCAATTTCCGGAACCTGCAGGCCGACATCGATATGATTAACGCCAGCCAGGCCGATTGGCTGCATCTGGACGTGATGGATGGCGTGTTCGTGCCCAACATATCCTTCGGATTTCCCGTGCTCGAGGCCGTGGCAGGCATTTGCCAAAAGCCGCTCGACGTGCATCTGATGATTGTGGAGCCCCAGAAGTTCATTCCCGAGGTGAAGCATCTGGGCGCCTATATGATGAACGTCCACTACGAGGCCTGTCCGCACCTGCACCGGGTGATTTCCGAAATCCACCGGGCGGGGATGAAGGCCGGTGTCACGTTGAATCCGCACACGCCGGTGTGCCTGCTGGAAGACATCGTGGCCGACTTGGACCTGGTGCTGCTTATGTCGGTGAATCCCGGGTTCGGCGGCCAGAGCTTTATCGAGAATACCTATGCCAAAATCCGTTCCCTCAAGGAAATGATACTCCGCCGCAACAGTCGCGCGCTTATCGAGATAGACGGAGGTGTGTGTTTGGATAACTGCCGCCAGCTCTACGAGGCAGGTGCCGACGTGCTGGTGTCGGGCAGCTTCATTTTCAAGGCTTCGGATCCTATATCGCTCATCAAGCAGATGAAGAGTCTCTGAGAAGATTCCACATCGCCTGTTGAACAGATAAAGAGTCTTTGAGAAGATTCTACATCGCTTGTTGAACAGATAAAGAGTCTTTGAGAAGATTCCACATCACTTGTTGAACAGATGGAAAGACTTTGAGAAGATTCCACATCGCTTGTTCAACAGATGGAAAGTCTTTGAAAAGATTCCACATCGCCTGTCGGGCAGATGGAAAATCTTTGAAAAGATTCATCTCGGTTAATAGAAATATACAATAAATTAACATACATTTGCGGTCCTGACAATTTAATGCCATGACCTCGGATGCAAAGCGTGAATGGTTCCTGTACGGAACAAGGCCGCCCGGATGGAAAGACCGCCTGGCGGCCGTTCCTATGGCTGCCGTCTGCTTGGCATTGGCGTTGGGAATGCTCTTCGCGAACCGATGGGCCGTTTCGGCCCGGCCTGCTTTCGGTCTGTCAATGACTGAACCGCCAGGCAAGGGCGGAACGTCGGTGGTTCTGGGCTGGACCTTGGTAGCCCTTGGCTGGCTGGTGGCCCTGCTGCCACCGGTGGCCCGTTCCTGGAAGTGCCGTCGGCTGCCTTCCGTAATGGTGATGCTGTCGGCATTCTGGCTGGGACTTTCCCTGATGACCGATGCCCATCGTCGGGTGGAGTGCCCCCGGCTTCCGTCCCGTCTGGTTGCCTGTGTGGAGGTATTGGAACCCGTCCGCGAGAAGCCGAAATCGGTACAGTGCCGTGTGGAGGTGACGGCCGCATCGGAGCCCTGGGTGGGCAAACGGCTGCAGCTGGCCCTGCCAAAATCGCCGGCCTCGATGGCACTGTCGCCCGGGAATCAGCTGCTGGTGGCCTTGCGCCCCGACAGTGTCCGCAATTTCGGCGACGGCAGTTTCGACTATGCCTCCTATATGAAGCATCTGGGATTTTGTGCCACCGGCTACGTGCCTGAGGGTGCCTGGAGACAAGTGCCGGAAGGAAGGACCCGATATTCGGCCTCTACGCTCCGGGGCCGCGCCGAAGCGCTTCGCAGCCGGCTGGTGTCGGTATATGTACGGTATGGAATCGAGGACGAGCCGCTGGCGCTGGTGTCGGCGCTTACCTTGGGAAAAAAGGATTTGATGGATGCCGATCAGCGTCGCGAATTCGCCTCGGCAGGTGTGGCGCACGTGCTGGCGGTGAGCGGAATGCACGTGGGCATTGTGAGCCAGCTCATCGGCGGCGTTTTCTCGGCGCTCGGAGCGGTGGCCGACTGGCTGGCCGCCCGTTGGCCCCGCGGCCGTCCGATTCGCAGCGCTCGTCCGCTTCGCGGCGGCCCGAAGCAAAGCGGTTCGCGGAAAGGCCGTCCGGCCCGCGGCGGCTCACGTGAAGGCCGTCCGTATCGGATGCGAGGTCGCCGGCGGTTCCAGAACGCTACGCTGCTGCTCACGGCCCTGCTGCTGTGGATGTACGCCTTGCTTACGGGCTTTTCGGCCTCGGTGCTGCGGGCGGTGGCGATGTTCTCGCTGGCAGCTGTGGGGCGGTGTCTGGGACGCAAGAGCAATACGTGGAACAACGTATTCCTGACGGCCTTTCTTATGCTCTGCCTGAATCCGTTCTATCTGTTCGACGTGGGCTTTCAGCTCAGTTTCCTGGCCGTGATGTCCATTTTGCTCTTGCTGCCTTATTTCCAGGCCAGGCTGCTGCTGCCCGAGGAAAAACGCCTGGCCCGTCCGGTGAATTGGCTGCTGAATATGATGGCTCTTTCGGTGGCGGCCCAGATAGGGACGTCGCCGCTGTCCATCGCCTGTTTCCACCAGTTTCCCAATTATTTCCTGCTGACCAACCTGACAATGGTCCCGCTGGCGGTGGGCATTACCTATCTGGCGGTGGCCTTGCTGGCATTGTCGGCTTGGCCGGTGGTGGCACAGCCCCTTGGCTGGCTGCTCGGCAAGGCGCTCGGACTGTTCTGCGGCATTGCCTCGCGCGTGGACGCCTGGCCCGGGGCGGTGTCGGAGAATCTCTATCCATCGACGGCCGAAACCTTGATTGCCTATGCGCTTCTGTTCGGCGTGCTTTGGCTTTCCGCGAATAAAGCGTACATTTACGGCTTGAATAAACGAATGATGTTTCACAGACAATCAAGATATGATCTCCGCAATTATTGACGACGCTTTGGTCCGCCAGGCCGACCGTATTATCGAGGACGGCCGTTCATTGGTGGTGATAGCCCACGAACATCCCGACGGCGATGCCGTGGGGGCGGCGCTGGCAGCGGCGCATTTTCTGCGCGCGATGGGCAAGACCGACGTTCACGTGATGCTGCCCGACGCCGTGCCCGACAACCTGCACTTCCTGCCCGGCGTGGACGATATCCTGTTTTACGATTCCCAGAAAGAAATCTGCGAGGCCCTGCTTGGCCAGGCCGACGTCATTGTCTATTTGGATATGAGCGAACTGAGCCGTTCCGGACGGAATTTTTCCGCTTTCCTGCGCCCGCTGTCGGCCCGGACCATCCTCATAGACCACCACGAGAACCCCGAGCCCTTTGCCGAGGTGACCATTTCGCAGCCGTCGATGTCGTCCACCTGCGAACTGCTGTTCCGCTATGTGTACCAGAGCGGCCGCCTGGACAAACTCGGCCGCGAAGCCGCCGTCTGCCTTTGCACCGGCCTGATGACCGACACGGGCTTCCTTTCCTACAATTCCAACCAGCCCGAGGTGTATCTGGTGTTGCACCGCCTGTTGGAAATGGGAGCAGACAAGGACTATATATACAGGTGTGTCAGCTATTCCAACTCCGAGAATCGCACCCGTATGCTGGGCTACGCCCTTTGCCACAAGCTGGAGGTAATCGAGCCGTACCATACGGCCATCGTGTGCCTTACCCGTCAGGAGATGAGCCGCTACGACGCGCAGCCGGGCGATACCGATAATTTTGTAAATCAAGGACTGTTTATCAAGGGAATACGGATGTCGGTACTGATAAAGGAAGACACGCCCATACGCATCTCGTTCCGGTCGGTGGGCCAGGTCCCGGTGAACGAACTGGCCGCCCGGCTCTTTGGCGGAGGAGGTCACGTGAATGCTGCCGGAGCACGTTTCGACGGCACTTGGCAGGAAGCGCGCCAACGGATTCTGGATGCCTTGCCTGAATTCCGGGAACTTGTTACTTTTGCCGCCGGAAACAATTGATTCCCGCCCTTTGGCGCCCAGGCCGGCGTCCGGCGGATTGAAAATTCATCCTATTGAAAATGAAGAATATAAAAATCCTATTGCCGATGCTGCTCTTGGCCGGCTTGGCGATGGTCGTGGCTTCCTGCGACAACCAGAAAACCTATGCCCAGCAGTTGGAAGAAATGCAGACCGACATCACGTCCTTTATGGCTGCCCATAACTTTTCCAAGACGGACGTCGTCCCGGATTCCATTCCCTGGCTGGACGAATCGGGCCACCGGCTGTTCTACGAAACCGAGAGCGGCCTGTACATTCATCTTATAGACACCGGCCTGCAGGCTGGCGGAACCAAGAAAGGGCAGGTAGTGGCTGTCAGATACATAGAGATGAGCGTCCAGGGCGACACGGTGACCTATTCCAACTATTACGGTGCCTACGATCCGGTGAACATCACCTACGGCACGGTGAGCACGGGTGGCAGCAGTTCCTATTACTGGGGCGACTGCCAGGCTTGGCACGAACCTCTGCAGTGGGTGGGCGACGGCGGCCACGTGATGGTCATTGCTCCCTCCGATTTGGGAATGCCCATCTACAGCGTCAGTCAGTCGGTATTGCTAGCCCATTATTACGAACTTAAATACACTTATTGGAAATGAACCAATTAATCAAATCCATCTCGGGAATCCGCGGAGTAGTGGGCGGCCCGGTGGACAATAGTCTGAATCCGTTCAATATAACGCGTTTCACGGCGGCTTATGCCTGCTGGATACGCGAACATTCCACCAAGCATTCCAATCTGATAGTGGTGGGCCGCGACGCCCGTCTGTCGGGCCAGATGGTTTTCCAACTGGTTTCCGGTACCCTTATGGGTATGGGATTCGACGTGCTGGACATTGGCCTGGCCACTACGCCCACCACCGAACTGGCTGTGACGATGTCGGGTGCCGACGGAGGCATCATCCTGACAGCCAGCCACAATCCCCGCCAATGGAATGCCTTGAAGCTGCTCAACCAAGACGGCGAATTCTTTGACAAGGCGGCCGGTCAGTTTGTGATTGAACAGGCCGAAAAAGACGATTTCGAATTTCCTTCGGTGGACCGTCTAGGCCACTTGCGGCACGAGGATTTCACCCAGAAGCACATCGATGCCGTGCTGGCCTTGAAGCTGGTAGACGTTGAGGCCGTGCGCCGCGCCGGTTTCCACGTGGCCATCGATTGCGTGAACTCGGTGGGAGGCATCGTGCTGCCCAAATTGCTGGAGCAGCTTGGCGTGAAGCAGGTAGAGAAGCTCTACTGCGAACCCACCGGCGATTTTCAGCACAATCCCGAGCCGCTCGAAAAGAACCTGGGCGACATTATGTCGCTTATGAGGCATTCCGATTGCGACGTGGCCTTTGTGGTGGATCCCGACGTGGACCGTCTGGCCATTATTTCCGAGAACGGCGAAATGTTCGGCGAGGAATACACCTTGGTTTCCTGTGCCGACTATGTATTGTCGCACACGCCGGGTAACACTTGTTCCAACCTCAGTTCCACGCGGGCGCTGCGCGACGTCACCGAAAAGCGCGGCGGAACGTACCAGGCGGCGGCCGTGGGAGAACTGAACGTGGTGGCCAAGATGAAGGAGAACCACGCCGTGATTGGCGGCGAGGGCAACGGCGGTGTCATTTATCCCGAGGCCCATTACGGCCGCGATGCCTTGGTGGGCATAGCTTTGTTCCTGTCCAGCCTGGCTCACCGGAAATGCAAGGTGTCGGAACTGAGAAAAACCTTCCCGGCCTATTATATGGACAAGCAGCGCCTGGACCTGACGCCCGAGATAAGTCTGCAAAAGGTGTTTGCCGCCCTGAAGCAGCGCTTTGCCGCTGAACGCATTACCGACATAGACGGTGTCAAGATAGATTTTGCCGACAAGTGGGTGCACGTGCGCGGTTCCAACACCGAACCCATTGCCCGGATCTATACCGAGGCCGGCAGTCCCGAGGAGGCGCATCAGTTGGCCGAGGACATCCGGTCCTTCGTTCTGGAGGCCTGCCGCTGAACGGCCTGAATCCAGTCGCCCACCGGCCGATTCCCTGTCGTGGAAAGGAGCGATGGCGCCGCGGAGCTCCGGCCGCGGCCGTCGGAAAGGAGCGAAGACGCCGCGGACAGTTGATATAAGCGAAACTGCAGACCTCCGGCTGGGCCCGCCGCCGGAATAGAACAGGAGCCAGCGGACAATAAGGCAATAAAAAAAGAGTGACCAACTTTTGTCGGTCACTCTCTTTTTGGGATATGGTGAAACGTTTTCCGTTTCACTGCCACTGCCCCTGCGGACAGTTTCTTTTTAGTTTTCTTCGGTGGGGACTACCGACACAAAGGAACGGTCGTCTTTCTTGCGACGGAACGTAACGGTGCCGTCTACCAGCGCATACAGCGTGTGGTCGCTTCCCATACCGACGTTCTCGCCCGGATGGTGCACCGTGCCGCGCTGACGGACCAGCACATTACCGGCTTTTGCAACTTGGCCGCCAAAGATTTTAACACCCAGACGCTTGCTTTCAGATTCACGGCCGTTCTTGGAACTACCTACACCTTTCTTGTGTGCCATTGTTGTAAAATTTTATTAAGCCAATACAATTTCGTTGATTTTAATCTCGGTAAGCTCCTGGCGATGGCCTTTCAGCTTGCGATACCCTTTGCGACGTTTTTTGTGGAAAACCAGCACCTTGTCGTCTTTCAGATGGGAGAGGACAGAAGCGGTAACCTTGGCACCTTCCACTACGGGCGTACCCACGGTAACGGCACCTTCGTTGTCTACCAAAAGAACTTTTTCGAATTCGACGGCGGAACCCTGTTCGGCCTCGAGGCGATTCACATACAGCCGACGGCCGGCTTCGGCCTTGAACTGCTGACCCGCAATTTCTACAATTGCATACATAGTTGAAAAACAATTTTAATGATATCGGGAAGGCGGGGTGTCCTGTCGCTTTTGGGGCTGCGGGCTACCTGCCTGCAGCGGACGGCCATTGCCTCTTTGGGCCTTATCCGAAACGGAGCGCAAAAGTACAGCGATTTTATTCAAAAACAAATCTTTCGATTGATTTTTCCTTCGGTGCCGTTACAGCCCCCGCTCGGCCAGGTATTTCTCGGCTTCCAGGGCGGCCTTGCAGCCCGAGGCGGCTGCCGTAATGGCCTGGCGGTAGTGCGGGTCGGCCACGTCGCCGGCGGCAAACACGCCTTCCACGTTGGTACGCGGACTGGCTCCCTCGGTCTTTATGTAGCCCTGGTCGTCGCATTCCACGAAGGGCTTGAAAACTTCGGAGTGGGGCGTGTGCCCGATGGCCAGGAAAAAGCCGTCGATGGCAATGTCCACGTTCTCTTCGTCGGGCTGGCCGCGACGTTTCACCAAATGGGCCCCTTCCACGCCGTTCTCGCCGAAAAGCCCCAGCGTTTCGTGTTCGAACAGCACCTGGATGTTGGGCAGGCCGAACACGCGTTCCTGCATTATCTTGGAGGCACGCAAATAGGGCTTTCGCACAATCAGATAGACCTGTCTGGCCAGGCCGGCCAGGTAGCTGGCCTCTTCGCAGGCCGTGTCGCCGCCGCCCACTACGGCCACCGATTTCTTGCGGTAGAAGAATCCGTCGCAGGTGGCGCAGGCCGAGACGCCCATTCCAGCATATTTCTGCTCGTCGGGCAGACCCAGGTATTTGGCCGAAGCGCCGGTGGCTATAATGACGGTGTCGGCCTCCAGCTGGGTGTCGTTGTCGACGGTCACCCGGAGCGGACGTACCGAAAAATCGACCGACGTGACGATGCCGCTGCGCATTTCCACGCCGAAGCGAAGCGCCTGCTGCCGTATGTCGTCCATAAGCTGCGCGCCCAGCACTCCTTGCGGGTAGCCGGGGAAGTTCTCTATTTCGGTGGTGTTCACCAATTGGCCTCCGGTAAGGATGCCTTCGTACAGCACCGGGTTCAGGTTGGCGCGCCCGGCATAGATGGCGGCGGTGTATCCGGCAGGGCCGGAACCGATGATAAGACAACGGATGTGTTCCATATTGCTTGTTGGTTGAATTATGTCGTCGTATTTTGATGGGCAGGCGCCTATCCGGAAGCCGCCCGGCGGGAGGGCCGCCACGGCTTGCCCGGCCTTGGGAACGCCTTTATCTCAGATCGATTATTTCTGCTCCCGGGCAGTCGTGCGGCTGGAACATAAACAAATGGTCGGGCCAGGATTTGCCTGTCTGGTAGCGGTTTATGTCTATGACGGAACCGGAACGGTCCTTGTTGAACAAGCGGATGCAAACCGGATAAAGGCCGGCCTTGTCGAAGCGGACCTCGATTTGCTGCAGGTCGGAGTAGGGGTCGCGGGGCGAGAGCAACACTTCGGTGACGGCCTTTCCCTTCCAGGTCTTGGTGGTTCCCATCCGGCTGTCGTAGCCGTGCTGGTAGAGCAGGTATATGTTGACGGGGTTGAGCATAAGCAGCTCTGTCTCGTCGGGCTGGCTCAGGTTTACCTCGTTGGCGTCGGCCAGGTAGAGCCACTCGTTCCTGCCGTCGAACCAGACGACGGTTTCGTCGGGCACCGTCAGCTTGAACTTGCTGCCTTGGAGCAGAATGCTTCCCCGCATCGATTCGCCCGGCACGCCGCCGGCTTCCAGCATCTGGAGGGTAAAGTCGGCTTCCACCCCTTTGGCATCCTTGTAGGCGAGAGCGGCGCCGTCCAGGATTTCCTTCGCCGTCTGGGCCGGAAGCGGCAGCCCGAGGCACAACCCCAGCGCTGCAATGACTAAATGCTTGATATTCATACGACTAATTTCTTCTCGATTCCAAAATCTGTTCCAATCCCATAAGGCTGTCTACCAGCACTTGGCGCGGCTTGCTCCCTTCGGCGTGCCCTACGATGCCGGCCTTTTCCAGCTGGTCCATAATGCGCCCGGCCCGGTTGTAGCCGATGGAGAAACGCCGCTGTATGTACGACGTGGAGCCCTGCTGCTGGTCCACCACCAGCCGGGCAGCCTCTTCGAAGAGCGAATCCTTGTCGCCCAGGTCGGCTTCCTGAGCCCCGCTGCCGCCGCCGTCGGCCGGAACGTACTCGGGCAGTTCGAAGGCGTGGGAATAGCCCTGCTGTCCGGCAATGAAGTCCACCACGCTTTCCACTTCGGGCGTGTCCACAAAGGCACACTGGATGCGGGTGAGGTCGCCTCCCTGCTGGAACAGGCAGTCGCCTTTTCCTATCAGCTGGTTGGCGCCGGTGGCGTCGAGAATGGTGCGTGAGTCTATCTGCGAGGTTACCTTGAAGGCCAGGCGGGCCGGGAAGTTGGCCTTGATGGTGCCGGTGATGATGTTGGTGGTGGGCCGCTGCGTGGCAATGACCATATGCATACCCACGGCACGCGCCTTCTGGGCAATGCGGGCAATGGGCGTCTCTATTTCGCGGCCGGCCGTCATTATAAGGTCGCCGAACTCGTCGATGATAATGACGATGTAGGGCATGAACTTGTGGCCTTTTTCGGGATTGAGCTCCCGCTTGCGGAACTTTTCGTTGTATTCCTTTACGTTGCGGCAGCGTGCCATCGACAGCAGACGGTAGCGGTCGTCCATTTCCACGGTAAGGCTCTGCAGGGTCTGGATTACCTTGTCGGAATCGGTAATGATGGGCTCGTGCTCATCGCCCGGCAGTTTGGCCAGATAATAGTTCTCTATGTCCTTGTAGATGCTGAATTCCACCATCTTGGGGTCTACCAGCACTATCTTCAGCTCGCCGGGGTGTTTCTTGTAGAGCAGCGAGGTGATGATGGCGTTCAGTCCCACCGATTTTCCCTGTCCCGTGGCGCCGGCCACCAGCAGGTGAGGCGTCTTGCACAGGTCGAACACAAACACATCGTTCATAATGGTCTTGCCCAGGGCTATGGGCAGGTCGTATTTGGATTCCTGGAACTTGCGCGACTGGATGAGTCCCCGCATGGAGACTATCTTGGGATTGCGGCTGGGTACCTCGATGCCAATGGTGCCCTTTCCGGGTATGGGCGCAATGATGCGGATGCCCAGGGCCGACAGGCTCAAGGCAATGTCGTCTTCCAGGTTCTTGATCTTGGAGATGCGCACGCCCGTGCCCGGCACTATCTCGTACAGCGTGACGGTGGGCCCTATAGTGGCCTGGATGCTGGAGATGGCTATGCCGAAGCTGTCGAGCACTTCCAGGATCCTGTTCTTGTTTTCCTGCTGTTCCTGCTCGTTCACCGTCAGCTCGTCGCTGCCGTAGTCCTTGAGCAGGTTCGACGGCGGATTGCGGAAGTGGCTCAGGTCGGCCTTGGGGTCGTATTCGCCCAGGCGGGCCAGCAGGTCCTCGGCCAGGGAGCGCGGTTTTTGGGGCGTATCGTCGGCGACGGGTTGGTCGGCATCGCCTTTGGCCACGGTGACTGTCATATCGATGTCGGTGTCGATGACGCTTCTGGGGGCCGCCTTGATGGAGATGACATCCGGCTGCTGTTCGGGCACATAGGCGTTGCCGGTCTCTTCGGGTGCTTCCTCTTCGGACGACTCCGGCCCGAAGTCGTCTTCGCCGGCCGGCGTCGTGTCCTCGGCAGCGAAACCGTAGGCGTCCGCATCGGAGGCGGCAGGGCTGTCGGCAGTGGATTCGCTGCAGCCGGGCTGTCCGGTCGCGACAGCGGCGGCCCGGTCCTTCGGACGGGACCACTGCATCCAGCGACGAATGGCCTGCATCGTGCCCTGCACGGCAAATACCAGGAAAATGAGCATTGTCACCAGCAGGATGAGTACTATGCCCGCCACGCCGGTCTGCTGGACCAGCCACTGGCTTACCAGGTAGCCGTGTCCGCCTCCCAGGAACAGCAGCTGGCTGTTGCCGTGGCAGACGAATCCGAAAAAGACCGAAATCCAGATAAACAGAAACAGGCTCCCCACGAAATAGCGTCCCAGGGGAACGGTGCGTATGCGCATCAGCCGGAGCGCCGTCAGCAAGCCGAAGGCCGCCAGCAGCAGCGACGAAATGCCGAACCACCTTACCATAATAATATTGGATAGCCAGGCACCGAACGTGCCCGCCCAGTTGCCGGTGGGGGCGGCATCCTTGAGCTGCTTGAACGTCAGCCCGCCTACGATGCTCTGGTCGGCGGCTCCGGTAAACAGGAACGAGACGAGCATCAGGCACAGGTAAATCATCAGCACCAGCGTCACCAGGCCGGCGATGAAGCGGCCTCTCTCGTTGCGGAACATATCGATGGCTTTCCAGGCCACCTCCGTCAGCTGCTTCTTGACGTCGGGGCTCTTCTTGGCTTGGCCGGATTTTTTGGACGTATCGGGCTTCTTGGGCATAGCGTGTGTGGAAAAGGTGTTTTTAACCAGGTTTCTCGTAAAGAAAATTCGTTGCGCGAAATTACTCGTTTTTCTTTGGATGCCGAAGGAGAAGGGGCCGAAAAAATGACTACTTTCGCGGCCGGAAACAAAAATCGGATGTCAAGTTATCGGGCCAACATAGCCAAGGAAGAAATACCATCGCTTCCCCAGGAGTTTTTCCCCGGCACCATACGGGTGCTGGACGGCGATGCCATTCCCTCCGATGTGGCCGAAAAACTGGAGTCGGCGCGTCTGGTAGGGTTCGATACCGAATCGCGCCCTTCCTTTACCCGGGGCGTGCATTACAAAGTGTCGCTGGTGCAGTTGGCGCTGGCCGACGAATGTTTTCTGGTGCGGCTTCGCCAGCACCGTCTGCCCGACCTGCTGCGCCGGCTGTTCAACCGCAGCGACATAATTAAGGTGGGGCTTTCTTCGCAGGATGACTTCCGTCAGATGCGGGCGCTCTGCCCGGGGCTCAGACCGGCCAACGTGGTGGAGCTTCAGGAACTGGCCCCCCGCTACGGCATCGAGGACAAGAGTCTGCAGAAAATCTATGCCATTGTGTTCGGCCGGCGCATCTGCAAGTCGCAGCAGCTCACCAACTGGGAAGCGGCCACCCTGACGCCGGCCCAGCAGCAGTATGCGGCGCTCGATGCCTGGGCCTGCCGCCAACTGTATCTGAAGCTTACCGAATCGGCTCCGGACCGTCCGTAATGAACAGGTCCGAAAGGATGCTGTCCGATACGAACAGCGCCTCGGAGGCCAGGATCATCCGGGCGTCCTCCGTCAGCGCCAATTTCCCATCCTTGAGGTAAGGCATCGCCTGGGCCGTCAGGTGGCGGTAAAACCGTCCTTCCCGGTCCAGCTCCTTCACTTCGTCCAAAAGCAGGCCGTCCCGGGTGCGCAGCCGGGTCATAATCAGTTCGTTGTATTGGTCTGTCAGACTCAGCTGTTCCTGCTCCTGCGCGCAACGGCCGTCCACATAGCCCTTCAGGTCGGGGGCGTTCCAGCGGCGACGATGCGCCTGGGGAAAGTAGGAGTGGGCGCCCGGCCCCAGCCCCAGGTAGGCGACGCCTTTCCAGTAGGCGCTGTTGTGCCGGGAACGGCGTCCGTCCAGCGCAAAATTGGATATTTCGTAGTGCTCGAAACCGGCTTTTTCCGCTTCGTGGCAAAGCAGTAGGAACATTTTTTCGGCCGTCTGGTCGTCGCATTCCTGCCAGCTGCCGCGTGCCAGGCTCCGGGCCAGCGGCACCTGCGGCTCCAGGCTGAGCATATAGGCCGACAGGTGCTGCACCTCCAGTTCCAGGGCGGTGCGCAGGCTGTGGGCAAAGCTTTCTATGGTTTGTCCGGGCAGACCGTACATCAAATCAAGGCTGATGTTGCGGAATCCGGCCTCGCGGCAGCGCCCGACGGCTTCGGCGGCCTGCCGTGCACTGTGCCGGCGCCCTACGGCCTGCAGTTCCCCGTCCACGAAACTTTGGCAGCCGATGCTGATGCGGTTAAAGGGCAGTCCGGGAAAGACTCGTTCGGGAACGTCCCCGAAATCGGACAAGCCGGGCAGGTCGGCCGGCACTTCGGCCAGGCTTTTCAGATAGGCATCGTCCAGGTCGTCGGGATTGGCTTCGAAGGTGATTTCGCGGCAACGGCTCACGTCGAAGCAGCGGGCAATGGCCTGGAATATCCGGCAGAAATCCCCGGCTTCGAGCAGCGAGGGTGTTCCCCCGCCAAAATAGACGGTCTCCAGCGGCGGCTTCTGCGGAAGGTCGGCCGCTTTCCGGTCGGGAAGGCCCGAAGCTCCCGGCGTCGGCTGGTACGAAAGGGCGTCCCAGCTGGTCGGAAGAGCCGCGGATTCCTGCTCCATTTCCCGTATGAGCGCCTGCACAAAGGGCTCCTTGAGCGACAGACGGGCTTGCGAAAAAAAGTCGCAGTAGGCGCATTTGCGTCGGCAGAAAGGTATGTGAAGGTACAGTCCGGGCATAGAAAAAGGGCGGGATTCAAGGCCGCAAAGATATGCATTTTGCTCTTGTGTAATAAGGTAATTGTTCCTATCTTGCGCCGCTTTTTCCGGATGCCGTTCCGGAGCACCGTCCCCAGCGACAATCATTATATTAACAACAATATCAATTATGAAAAATTACCAGTCAAACGAAATCAAGAACATCGCCATTATCGGTGCTTCAGGATCAGGTAAAACCACGCTCGCCGAGTCTATGCTCTTCGAGGGTGGCATTATAAAACGCAGAGGCAGCGTCGGCGCCAAGAATACGGTGTGCGACTACTATCCCGTGGAGCAGGAATACGGCTATTCCGTTTTCTCCACCCCCTTCTTCGTGGAATGGAACGGCAAGAAGCTGAACTTTATCGACTGCCCCGGTGCCGACGACTTCGTGGGCGGTGCCGTCACGGCGCTGAACGTAACCGATATGGCCGTCATCCTTATCCACGGCCAGTCCGGCCTGGACGGAGGCACGATGAACTCCTTCCGCAACACCGAGACCTATGGCAAGCCCGCCGTTTTCGTGGTGAACCAGCTCGACCGCGAGAACGTTGACTACGATGCCTTGGTGGAACAGCTCAAGGAAGCCTACGGCAGCAATGTGGTCAAGGTGCAGTATCCGGTCAATGCCGGCGTGGGATTCAACCAGGTAATCGACGTCCTGATGATGAAGCGTCTCACCTGGAAGCCCGAAGGCGGTCAGCCCACGGTGGACGACATTCCCGCCGACCAGATGGACAAGGCTACCGAACTGCACGAGGCCCTGGTGGAGGCCGTGGCCGGCAGCGACGAGGCATTGATGGAAAAATATTTCGACCAGGGCGACCTGAATGCCGACGAAGTGCACGAAGGCATCCGCAAAGGCCTGCTGAGCCGCGGCATTTTCCCGGTGTTCTGCGTGAGCGCCGAAAAGGATATGGGTGTGCGCCGGTTGATGGAATTCCTGGGCGACGTGGTGCCCTTCGTGACCGAAGTGCCCGTGCTCAAGAACACCGAAGGCCAGGAAGTGCCCTTCGATTCCTCCTCCGCCACCAGCGTGTTCTTCTTCAAGACCACGGTGGAACCCCACATCGGTGAGGTGAATTATTTCAAGGTGATTTCCGGTACCCTGCACGAAGGCGACGATATGGTCAACGCCGACCGCGGTTCCAAGGAACGCGTAGCCCAGCTGTTCTGCCCGGCCGGTTCCAACCGTACCCAGGTGACCGAAATCCACGCCGGCGACATAGGCGCCACCGTCAAGCTGAAAGATGTCAAAACTGGCAACACCCTGAACGGTAAGGGCTTGGACAACAAGTTCAACTTTATCAAATACCCCGATCCCAAGTATCGTCGCGCCGTGCGCCCCGTCAACGAGGCCGATATGGAAAAGATGATGTCCATTATGAACCGCATCCGCGAAGAGGATCCCACCTATATCATCGAGCAGAGCCGCGAGCTCAAGCAGACCATTCTGCACGGCCAGGGCGAATTCCACCTGCGCACCCTCAAGTGGACGGTGGAGAATATGGACAAGATGCCCATCGTGTTCGACGAGCCCAAGATTCCGTATCGCGAAACCATCACCAAGGCGGCCCGTGCCGACTACCGTCACAAAAAGCAGTCGGGTGGCAGCGGCCAGTTCGGCGAAGTGCACCTTATTGTGGAACCCTACGAGGAAGGCAAACCCCTGCCCGAAACCTTCAAGTTCGGCAACCAGGAATTCAAGATGTCCGTCAAGGGCGTGGACGAATTCCCGCTGGAGTGGGGCGGCAAGCTCATTTTCGTGAACAGCATCGTGGGTGGTGCCATCGATGCCCGCTTTATCCCGGCCATCCAGAAGGGTATCATGAGCCGTATGGAGCAAGGTCCGCTTACCGGTTCCTACGCCCGCGACATCCGCGTCATTGTGTACGACGGCAAGATGCACCCGGTCGACTCCAACGAAATCTCCTTTATGCTGGCCGGCCGCAATGCCTTCAGCCAGGCCTTCAGAGAGGCCGGTCCCAAGGTGCTGGAGCCCATCTACGACGTGGAAATCCTGGTGCCGGGCGAAAATATGGGCGACGTGATGAGCGACCTGAACGGACGCCGTGCCATCATTATGGGTATGCACAGCGAAAAAGGCCTGCAGAAGCTGTCGGCCAAGGTGCCTCTCAAGGAAATGAGCGACTATTCCACTTCGCTCAGCTCCATTTCGGGCGGCCGTGCTTCCTTCACAATGAAGTTTGCCTCGTACGAACTGGTGCCGGCCGACGTGCAGACCCAGTTGCTCAAGGACTACGAAGCCAGTCAGGCCGACAAGGACTGATAATTCGGATACCTTATATAATAAGGAGGCTGGCCGCCAGAATCGGCCGGCCTTCTTTTTTTGTTTTTCATTGTTAAGAGATGTCCGCTGGCGGTTAATCTTTGTCAATGGGGGCGAAATGTTAAAATCGGGAATTACATTTGCGGCATGAAAACAATTCATATCTGGTTGCTCATAAGCATTATGGCCGTGACCTTCTTTGTGTTGATAGGGTTGCAGCTTTCCTATATGGATTCGATGGTGCAGATGCAGACGTCGGAATTCGACGGCGCCGTACATCGTTCGCTGTCGGAAGTGACCGACCAGCTGGAACGCGACGAAACCCGTCGCTACCTGAACAATGAACTCGAGGAACGGGAACGTGAGCGTTTCCTGTATCGCGGCAGCGCCCGTTCCTGGATGCTGACACCTCCGCCGCCCGTGGCCCTGAACGATTCCCTGCTGATGGCGCCGATGTTTTTCCGCTATTCTTCCACTTACCGAATGGGCCGTCCCTACGTGATGCCCCGTCCGTCGGACGTGCACGAAACCGACCCGGCCACCCTGAAGGAACGCTACCTGAACCAGCAGGATTTGGTGAACGACGTTATCCTGAAGATTCTGTACGAGGCCAACAACCTGCCCATTGAGCAGCGCGTAGACTTCCGGAAGCTGGAAAACTACCTGTCGTCGTCGCTGGCCAAAAATGGTCTGGAGGGTGTGCCTTTCCATTTCAAGGTGCTGAGCAAGAACGGCCGCACGGTGTACCAGTGCAACGATTTCATAGACAGCGGCCGCGAAGCCGACTACCGTCAGGCATTGTTCGGCAACGACCCGGGTCAGCAGTTTGCGATGCTGTATCTGTATTTTCCCACGCGCCGCGACTATATACACCGCACCCTTAAAATATTTATTCCCACGGCCAGCTTTACGCTGGTGCTGCTGGTGGTTTTTGCCTTTACGGCCCTTATCCTGCTTCGGCAGAAGCGTCTGTCGGATATGAAGACCGACTTCATAAACAATATGACGCACGAGCTCAAGACGCCCGTGTCGACCATTTCGCTGGCGGCGCAGATGCTGCGCGATGCGGACGTGAGCAAAACCCCCGAGGTGACCCGCCATATAACCAGCGTCATTTCCGACGAGAGCAAGCGCTTGGGATTCCTGGTGGAAAAGGTGCTGCAGATGTCCATATTCGACCGCGACGCCGCCCATATGCGCTTCGAGGAATTGGACGTGCGCGAGGTGCTGGAGTCGGTCACGGGCACCTTCGCCCTGAAGGTGGAAAGCTACGAGGGCACACTCGAGACCGATTTCCGCGAAGGCAAGGCCTTGGTGCTGGCCAACCAGATGCACCTGACCAACGTGTTCTTCAACTTGCTCGACAATGCCGTGAAGTATCGCAGCAAGGACCGTCCGCTGTATATAAAGGTGTCGCTGGAATGCTCCGACGACCAGGCCCGTATATCGGTCCAGGACAACGGTATAGGCATCCGGCGGGAAAACCTGCGCAAGGTGTTTGAGCGCTTCTACCGCGTGCCCCGTGGCAACGTGCACGACGTGAAGGGGTTCGGCCTGGGCCTGGCCTACGTGAACAACGTGGTCAGGACGCATCGCGGCCGTATCACCGTGGAAAGCGAATACGGAAAAGGCACTCGGTTTGACATATATTTACCAACCATAAAAGAACTGAACGATGATTGAAGAAAAGCTGCACATTATGTTGTGCGAGGACGACGAGAATCTGGGATTCCTGCTCTGTGAATATCTGCAGGCCAAAGGTTTCCAAGTGGATTTGCTGCCCGACGGCGAACAAGGCTACCAGGCCTTCCAGAAAAACAAGTACGACTTGTGCGTGCTGGACGTGATGATGCCCGGCAAGGACGGCTTTACGCTGGCTCAGGACATCCGCCAGGTGAACGCCGAACTGCCCATCATATTCCTCACCGCCAAGAACCTGAAGGAAGATATCCTGACCGGTTTCAAGCTCGGGGCCGACGACTACCTGACCAAGCCCTTCAGTATGGAAGAGCTGCTGTTCCGCATCGAGGCCATCATACGCCGGGTGAAGGGCAAAAAGACCAAACCCGTTACCTTGTATAAAATAGGCGGCTACCAATTCGACACCCAGAAGCAGCTGCTCAGTTTCGGCGAATCGTCCACCCGTCTCACCACCAAGGAATGCGAGCTGCTTACCCTGCTTTGCAGCCACCGCAACCAGATTCTGGAGCGCAACTATGCGCTTATGAACATCTGGGGCGAGAGCACTTATTTCAACGCCCGCTCGATGGACGTGTACATCACCAAGCTGCGCAAGCACCTGAGCGCCGATGCCTCGGTACAGATTATGAACATCCACGGCAAGGGCTACAAACTGGTGGTGCCCGAAGCCGAGTAACCTTGCCAAATGAACAAGAAGAATCTTAACATCGGCCTGTTCAACGACTGTTTCCCGCCCGTGATGGACGGGGTGTCGGTGTGCGTCTACAACTATGCATACTGGATGCAGCAGAAGGTAGGCGGCGTGTCGGTGGTGACGCCCAACGTTCCCGGGGCCGATTATTCGGCGCACTCCTTCGAGGTGATGGATTATTTCAGCGTCCCCGTGCCGTTCCGACACCCCTATGTGACGGGAATTGCCGAAATGGACCCGGCTTTTGTGAACAAGATTCTTACGCGCAAGTTCAAGATTGTGCACGCACATTGCCCCTTCGGGTCGGGAATGGCGGCGCAGCGGGTGGCCAGGCTGCAGGGAATTCCCTGTGTGGCCACTTTCCACTCGAAATACCGCGACGATTTTTCCCGGGTGATTCCTGCCAGGCACGTGGTCGATGCCATTGTGAAGCAGATAATTTCGTTCTACGAAGAAGCCTATGAGGTGTGGGTGCCGCAGGAGTCGGTGGCCGAGGTGATCCGCGAATACGGCTACCGGGGCAAGGTGGAGGTGGTGGACAACGGCAGCGATCTGGTGGCCGATTATCCCGAAAAATACTTTGTCGAGGCTCGGAAGAGCCTGGGCATCGCGCCCGACGAATTTGTGTTTCTGTTTGTGGGCCAGCACATTTGGGAGAAAAACGTGCGTTTCATCATCGAGGCGCTCGAATCCATCAAGGACCGCCGTTTCCGGATGTTTTTCGTGGGCACCGGCTATGCCGCCGAGGCAATGAAGGAACTGGTGTCCCAAAAAGGTTTGGATTCGGTGGTGACGTTTGTGGGCAGTATAGGCACGCGCGACGAAATAAAGAAATATTATGCCGCTGCCGACCTGTTCCTGTTCCCCTCGCTCTACGACAATGCTCCGTTGGTGGTGCGCGAGGCGGCTGCGCTCAATACGCCCGCCCTGATGGTGCGCGGTGCCACGGCGTCGGCCATTTTACAGGACGGAGAGAACGGTTTCCTCATAGACGACAGCCTGAAGTCGTTCGAGGAAAAGCTCCGCGAACTGCTCGATTCGCCCGAGCGGGTCCGCCGGGCCGGCGTCCAGGCCTCCAAGACCATTGTCCGCAGCTGGGAGGATGTGGTAGACGAAGTGCTGGACCGCTACAATGCCATCATTGCCCGCCACAGCCTTATAAGCCGTCTCTGACATCTGTCCGGCCGCCGTGTCGGCAATATCCCGGGGCCTGCTTTTCGGCGAAATAAAATAAGCCGGCCCTTTGAGGTCGGCTTGTTCTGCCTTTCGGAATCGTGTCCGTGCCGCGGCACGGATAAATTACATAACGCGCTTGTTTACGATGATCTCGGCAAGAACGCCAACGATGAACAAGCCGCCGGCGATGAACAGATGAGTGTTTACCAGAACGCCCTTGAACTGGGCCACGGCCAGTACGGCAATGCCGGCAAGAATGATGATGGAACCGAGATACTTGAGCAGATGGAGCAAAAACTTATTCATAGCCTGATGTTTATTTCTGTTATGAGCGGCAAAGATATTAATATATTCGGAATTCGCTTTGCCGAGCGCTAAAATTTATCGGGAAATTTTGTTTGGAAAACCCCATTGTCGCCCTTTTGATTTCCGCGACCTTGCGACGGCTTTAGGAAACGCTTGGCCCCGTCCCGGACAATTTCTGCCGGCTCCGCCCGGAAAACCTTGCGCAGATCTGTCCCGGACAATTTCTGCCGGCTCCGCCTGGAAAACCTTGCGCAGATCTGTCCCGGACAATTTCTGCCGGCTCCGCCTGGAAAACCTTGCACGGCTCTACGCCGGATAATTTCCGGATAATTTCTCCAAAACCTGTTTTAAAAAATATTTGGTGGTTAAATAAATAGCATTACCTTTGCGCCGCTCTTTCGGAGACTGTCTTCGGACGGCCCGGAAGGCATCTATTCAATTATTTATTAAAGGTTTAATTTATGAACAGTTACGAAACCGTTTTCATTTTAACTCCCGTTTTGTCTGAGGCTCAGATGAAGGAAACGGTAGAAAAATTCAAAGCGCTGCTCACTGCCGAGGGCGCCGAGATTGTGAACGAAGAGAACTGGGGTCTGCGCAAGCTGGAATACGCCATCCAGAAGAAGACCACGGGTTTCTACAATCTTATCGAGTTCAAGGCCAATCCCGAAGTGGTGGCCAAGTTGGAAACCAATTTCCGCCGCTCGGAGCACGTGCTTCGCTTCCTGGTGGTAAAGCAGGACAAGTTCTTTGCCCAGTATGCCGAAAAGAGAAGAAGTTTGAAGAAACAGTCTAACGAAGTAAAGGAGAACTAAACTATGGCACAGAATCCCAACGAAGTAAGATATCTGGTTCCCCCCACGGTGGACACCAAGAAGAAGAAATATTGCCGTTTCAAGAAGAACGGTATCAAGTTCATCGATTACAAGGATCCCGAGTTCCTGAAGAAATTCCTGAACGAACAGGGTAAGC
>R17__coassemble_280_pt1 | contig 30496 bp, 15 predicted proteins | sample R17__metabat2_high_PE_026 | metagenome-assembled genome bin R17
CCGAGGTGAGCGAGCAGCTGGCCCTGGAACAGGATTGATCCGTCCTGCCGGCCGGTGGCGCTCGACGAGGATTCTCCGTCGGGACTTGCCTTCCGCGAACTGGCCAAGGCTGTGGCCGAGGTGAGCGAGCAGCTGGCCCTGGAACAGGATTGATCCGTCCTGCCGGCCGGCGGCGAAACGTTCCGCGGCGGGATTATCCCTTGTGCCCCTTGAGCAGCCGTTCGTCGCGCTCAGGCGAAACGTTCCGCGGCGGCTCAAGCTCCAGCTCCGAAAATCGGTGTCATTCTTGTAAAAAACCTCTGTAAAATAGTGCGAAATCGGTCGAATTCCCTAAATTTGGCCGATTTTCTCATTTAGAACCACAAACAGTATGAATGTGCTAGGAAAGATGGTCCGAAGGGCCTTGCCCGTGCTGTTGGCCGGTGCCGTGTTTGCGGCCTGCCAGAGCGAAATGATGGACTATTACGAAGAACCCGACTGGATAAAAGGCAGTATATACGAAATCCTGGAAGCCGACGGCTGCTACACGCAGTTCCTGCGCGGCGTGGATACCTGCGGCTACACCTCCCTGCTCCGGGGACGCAGCATCCTGACGGTGATGGCTCCGACCGATTCCTCGATGGCCGTCTATCTGAAGGCCAACTACCAGGCCGACGACATTTCGCAGCTGCCGGCCGCCGAGGTAAAGAAACTCATCGGCTACCACATTCTGTACTATGCCTTCGACAAGAGCAAGCTGGTGAATTTCAGGCCCAAGGAGGGCGACGGCGCCACCGAGGACCAGAAGGACGTAAACGCCGGCCTGTACTACAAGTTCCGCAGCCGCAGCCAGGACGCCCCCGAGAAGACGGCGCCCGCGCGTATGTTGCTCTCCACCGGCGAAATCGTGGACACCTCGGGCGTGGAGGTGGACATCTACCACCTGGAACGCTTCGTGCCGGTGTTCTCGTACCGGATGTTCGACACCAAGCTTATCGACGCCAAACGCAACTACGAATACTTCTTCCCCGACACGGAATGGACCGGCCAGGACGGATTCAACGTGAGCGATGCCTCGGTGATTCCCCAGGTCGACTCGTGGGAGACCATTGCCAAGAACGGCTACATCTATAAGATAGACCGCGTGATGCGCCCGCTGGAGACCATCCACACCGAACTGGCGGCCAATTCCGACTACAGCCTGTATCTGAAGTTGTACGACCAGTATGCCTACTTTGCCGAGGACGAGGAACTTACCAGCCTGTACGGCGGCGGTACCACTACCTACTGGCAGCGCGACTACGAGGGCGGCGCCTTTTCCATTCCCAACATTGCCCGCGAGTGGCCCGTGAGCGACTACAGTGCTATGACCACCCTGGCCAGCGTGTCCAATTCGGTGTTCGCGCCCACCGATGCGGCCTTCGACGAATTCTACCGCTCCTACTGGGGCGACGAGGGCACCGGCTACCCCTCGGAGGTGTGCTACGATTCCGTGTCGAGCGATGCCATCGGTTACCTGCTGTCCAATTCCTTCTATTCGGGCTCGCTGGTGTTCCCCGACGAAATCACCCGGGGCGACATCGTGAACGCCTATACCAAGACGGTGATATCGTTCGACGTGGACGCCGTGCCGCAGGCCAACCGCAAAATGTGCGTCAACGGCGCCCTGTACGGCCAGTCGGTGCTGACGCCGCCGGCGGTGTTCGGCAGCGTGTCGGGCCCGGCCTACAAGTACAAGGGCTACAGCTACTTCCTTAAAATGCTCACCACTTCGGGAATGTTGTCCACCCTGACGTCCGATGCCGTGAACTTTATCCTGCTTTATCCCGGCAACGCCCAGTTCGAAGCCAACCAGGTGTGGTACGATTCCGAGACCGACAAGCTCAAGAGCGGTCCCGTGGGCAGCACCACGGCCGGCAATCTGGGCTCGGGCGAGCAGGCCAAGTATGTGAATGCCCACCTGATAAGCCTGACGGACGCCGCCGAACCGCTGTCGGGGGCGGGGCTGAAGGTGTACCGCACGCTGTCGCCCGACTACAAACTGTACTGGTACGTGAAGGACGGACGCATTACCAACAGCTTCAAGTACAATTCCCTGATTCATTACGCCGGCAATATGGAAAGCACGCTCGACTCGGTCTATACCGATTATGCCGAACTTACGTTCCGCGGGGCGGCCTGGTCCAACGGCCATTGCTACGAATACGACACCCGGAACGGCCAGATGCTGTTCCAGGGGTCCAACACCAATGCCATCTATGCCAAGTTCATGCCGATGATCTATGCCCACCGCCACGACGAGGGCACGCTGTTCCAAGGGTTTGTGCAGGTGCTGCTCAAGGCCGGAATGATAGACGAGACGGCCGACGGCACGATGAATTATATGAACGAGAATTGCCTGATACTGGTACCGACCACCGATGCGGTGAAGTCGGCGCTGGTGGCGGGCAACTTCCCCTATATGTCGGTGGCGGCCGGCACGCAACCCGACGATGCCGACTTCTGGGACAAGGTGGAGGCCCCGGCCGAAGACACCGAGGAGCGCACCAATCTGCAGCACTACCTGTTGCAGTATTTCGTGCCCGAAAGCACTTCGCCCCTGGCCGACTATCCCTATCCGGGATTCCTGTCGGAATCGGGCTATTCCGACGGCGTGAGCGACGGGGCGCCCAGCATCGCCGACATCACCGTCAGCCCCTCCAAGAGCGTGAACATAACCTTCTACGACGGCTGCAATACGGTGTCGGGGCTCTGCGCCCAGGCCGGCGACGGCACGCCCGTGCCCCTGCTCGACACCTACGACTGCCTGCCCTTCGTGTTCGACGACGGCGGCGTGCAGTTCCTCAACGGTATATTCGAAGACAAATGGCCCAAATGACTATGAAGAAAACTCTCTATATTTTCCTGTGGCTGGCACTGGCTTTTGCGGCCGGTCTGCCGGCGGCCGCCCAAGGCAACGCAGTGCTCACCGGCACCGTCTACGAAAAAATAGACGGGCAGGTGGAACCCAGTATGGGTGTGAACGTGGCCGTGCTGAATGCCCAGAACCGTCTGGTGACCGGCGTCACCACCGACGCGGCCGGCCATTATTCCCTGCGCATCCCGGCGGGCGAGAATTACACCTTGCTTTATTCGTTCATCGGTATGGCGGCCCAGCGTATTCCCTATACCGGGCAAAAGACCCAGGACGTCACCTTGCTGGAGGATTCCAAGACCCTGCAGGAAGTGGTGGTGGCCTCGGAACGGGTCCATTCCTCGGAAATGGGTGTGTCGGAACGGGCCTTCACCGGCGCCGCCCAGCGCATAAGTATGGACGACGTGATGGAATCGCTGCCGGTGAACTCGGTGGAGGAGGCGCTGCAGGGCCAGCTGGCCGGCGTCGACATCCTTACCAGCGGCGACCCGGGCGCCAAGGGCTCCATCCGCATCCGCGGCACGGCCACCTTGAATTCCAACGCCGATCCTCTCATTATTATAAACGGTGTGCCCTATAACACCGATATCGATGACGACTTCGACTTTGCCACGGCCAGCACCGAGGACTTTGCCGATATGCTGGCCCTGAATCCCAACGACATCGAGAACATCGAGGTGCTCAAGGACGCTGCATCTACGGCCATCTACGGCACCAAGGGCGCCAACGGTGTGCTGCTCATCACCACCAAGAAGGGCTCCAAGGGCAAGACCAAGTTCGTGTTCTCGCACAAGTCCACCCTTAAGATAGAGCCGGAATCCATTCCTATGCTCACGGGCGACGAATACACGGCTTTTATGCAGGACGCCATCTGGAACACGGCCAACGCCCGCGGACTGGCCAACGGACAGGACTACCTGAACATGCTCTTCAGCGAAAAGTCGTATGCCATTGGCTATGAACCCGACTGGAGCTACTTTGACGAATACAACACCAATACCGACTGGCTGTCGGCCGTGCGCAAGAACGCCTATTCGATGGACAACAACTTCTCGATGTCGGGCGGCGGCGAAAAGGCCACCTACCGTTTCTCGCTGGGCTATACCGACGAGGACGGCACCACCCGCCATTACGATATGTCGCGTCTGACGTCGAGCCTGCGCATCGGATACAACTTTTCGGACCGTACCAGCGTCAACGCCGAATTCACCTATTCCGACACGCGCAACGACCAGGCCTATATGAGTTCGTCCACCCTGCGTTCCGAGTCGCAGCGCAAGATGCCCAACAAGAGTCCTTATTATATAGACGACGAAACCAAGGAGTCGACGGGCATCTATTTCACCTACCAGGATGCCAACGAATTCCAGGGGGCCTACACGGGCAGTTCCAATTTCCATCCCATCGCGATGGTGAACGACAGCTACAACAATACCGGCACCAAGGAGGAAAAGTTCACCCTGAGCCCCTCGTACATCCTGCTCTGGGACGAAGACCGTAAGCCCGTCCTGCGCTACCAGGGCTATGTGTCGATGAAGTTCAAGACCGTCAAGAACCGCCAGTACCTGCCGCAGGAGGCCACGGGCGTAGACATTGACGATTCCAATTCCAACCTGAGCTACGACGGCTACACCAACAATTTCTCGCTGCAGTCCGAAACCAAGCTGCTCTACAACCAGAGTTTCGACGACGGGCTGCACCAGGTGGTGGCGGCCGCCCTGTGGCGCACGTCGCAGTCGGCCGGCTCGAGCTATGCCACCCAGGTTTATGGCGTGGCGGCCAACGGAATGAGCGACCCGGTGACCGGCGGCACCGTCTATTCGGGTTCGCTCAATTCCAGCAGCAGCGATGCCCGCACGCTTTCGGGCATAGGCAACCTTAACTATACCTTTATGCGCTGGCTTACCCTGAACGGCACCTGGAACTACGAGGGCAATTCCTCGCTGGGGGCCGACAACCGCTGGGGCCTGTTCCAGTCGTACGGCGGTGCCCTGAACCTGCAGGATTTGTGGAACGCCGATCCCACGGCCACTTTCGACAAGACCAAGCTCCGTTTCAGCTGGGGACAGTCGGGCAAGGCGCCTTCGGGCACGTCGCCCTATGTGGGCACCTATTCGGCCATTACCGGCAAGTACGGCACGGCCATCCCAGTGGTGCCCAACAGTATGCAGCTGAACAAGCTCAAGTGGGAGACTTCCGAGGAATGGGACATCGGCGCCGACCTGGGATTCTTCGGCGAGCGGCTCACGATGACGTTCGACTATTACGACAAGGTGACGCGCGACCTGTTGCAGAAAAAGGTAAGCGTGGCGTCTACCTCGGCCTTCTCGCAGCTGTCGTGGACTAATTCCGGAAAGTTGCAGAACAAGGGCTGGGAATACCGCATAGACTGGCGCTTCTTCGAGAACAGCGACTGGCGTTGCTCCCTGGATTTCAACATAAACCGCAACGTGAACAAGATCCTGGAGCTGCCCGACAACCTGAGCGAGGAAACCTACACCTTCAGCAACGGCAACTATGCCCAGAAACTGATAGCCGGAACGCCCGTGGGCAGTTTCTTCGGCTACCACTACGAGGGGGTGTACCAGAATCTGGAAGACACCTATGCCCGCGACGAGGACGGCAACATAATGCGTAACCTCGAGGGCGAGGCCATCGTTATGAAGAACGGCACCTACACCTGCTATCCGGGCGATGCCAAGTACCAGGACGTGAACTACGACGGCACCATCGACGAGAACGACATCATCTACCTGGGCAACTGCAACCCGGTGGTGACGGGCGGCGCCGGCTTCAACATCAAGTACCACGACCTGACGCTCTCCACCCGCTTCCACTACCGCATAGGCCAGAAAATAATAAACAAGGCGCGGATGACCAGCGAGGCGATGTACAACACCGACAACCAGAGCAAGGCGGTGCTCCGGCGCTGGCGCAACGAGGGCGACCAGACCGACATTCCGCGCGCCCTGTACAAATACGGCCTGAACTATCTGGGCAGCGACCGCTTTGTGGAAGACTGCTCGTACGTGCGTCTGCAGACCGTTTCGCTCAACTACCGGCTTCCCAAGCAGTTCAGCCAGTCGTTCGGGGCCAGTTCGTCGAGCGTGTTCATTACCGGCTACGACTTGTTCACCATAACCGACTACAAGGGACAGGACCCCGAAGTGACGCTGCCGTCGTCGGTGACGGGCCTGGCGCAGGACAATTCGTCCACGCCCCGCAGCCGCCGGGTGGCAATGGGTATCACCATAAACTTCTAACGCGCATACTATGAAACAGATATTGTCCTTTCTGCTGGCCGGCTTGCTGCTGCTGACGGCTGCCGGCTGCTCGGATTACCTGGAAGTGACTCCCGAGAATTCCCAGGTGGCCGACGATTATTGGCGCACGGCCCAGGACGTGGAAAGCGTCCTGATAGGCGGCTATTACTACCTGCGCTCCACGGTGACCGATTACCTGATTCCCTGGGGCGAATACCGGGCCGGCATCGTGTACAACGCCAAGAGCAGCAATGCCTTGCAGACGTGGCAGGTGCGTCCTTCCCACAGCTTTTGCAAGTGGGGCACCTTCTACCAGATAATAAACATCGCCAACACGGTGCTGGAACGGGCCGACGAAGCCTGCCAGAACGACGACACCTACACCGAGCAGGCGCGCAACAGCCATTACACCGAGGCCTATTTCCTGCGGGCGCTGAGCTATTTCTACCTGGTGCGCAACTTCCGCGACGTGCCGCTGGCCCTGTCGGCCTACAGCGACGACCACGTGGAGATAAATCTGCCCAAGACCAGCGAAGACACCGTGGTGGCCCAGATAAAGGCCGACATCCTGGCGGCGCTGCATACCGGGGCGGCCCAGGAATCGTTTTCTACCACCTGGGAGACCAAGGGCCGTGCCACCAAGTGGGCCCTGTATGCCCTGATGGCCGACGTGTGCCTGTGGAGCGGCGATTACGAAACCGCCATCAAATACTGCGACGCGGTGCTTGAGAGTACTTCTTCCAAGGCGCCGGCCTTCCTGTCGTCGCCCTCGCGCTCCAGCTTTATGTCCATCTTCAATCCGGGCAACAGCAACGAAAGCATTTTCGAGCTGCAATGGAACTACGAGGAGGAGCAGAGCAACGATCTGCCCAAGCTCTTCGACGACCTGGACGCCGATGCCACTTTCCAGGTGTCGGCGGCGGGCTGTATGGATTTCGTGCGTGAATACGTAGCCATTATGGGCGACGAGGAGTCGGTGAACACCGCGGCCGAGTCGGCGCGGACCTACTGCGCTTCCATCGTGGCCAAGGGCTCCAAGGGCAACAACGGCTACGCGCCCGGCGGAATGTCGATGAGTATGACGGCCGGCTATGTGTGGAAATACATCGGCTCCACTTCGGCCGACAAAAAGCGCACCTCCAACCACTACGATCCCAACTTTATCCTGTACCGCGTGGCCGACGTGCTGCTGATGAAGGCCGAAGCCCTGCTGCTGGTGGACGGCGAGATGCCCACCGACGCCCACAAGGCCGAGGCAATGGAACTGCTCAACCGCCTGCGTCGCCGGGCCGGCTACACCGAAGACGTGCTGGAGGAAAAGATGGAGGCCTGCGCCACCCTGGGCCAGTACGAAATGCTGGAGCAGGTGCTGGACGAACGCAAGCTGGAATTCCTGGGCGAGGCCAAGATATGGTACGATTTCCTGCGAATGGGCCGTCGCGACGGCAACCGCTACAAGCAGGAGTTCCTCATAGACCAGGTGTGCGACTACAACAGCTGTGCCTCGGAGTCGTGGCTGCGGTCGGTGCTGAATTCCGACAACGCCCTGTTCCTGCCGGTGAACGCTTCCGACATAGAGCGCAATCCCTTGCTGGTGCAGAATCCTTATTATAATTGATGTCGGACCGCTTGTGACTGATATGGAACGGGCCCGGCCCGGAACAAACCGAAAATGAACTGAAATGCCCTGCAGTACTCCTGCAGGACCGATGGATAAAACTGAACGACAATGAAGAAACGAAGCAACCTATGTCTGCTGACGGTGTTTGCGCTGGGCTTCCTGGCCTGCACGGATCCCTTCGAGGGGCAGATGTTCGTCACGCCCACCACCGTCGAGAACGAGATGACCTGCACGGTGCTGCTCGAAAAGCGGTCCGAAGATTTCTCGCTCTGGGTGGAATTGCTCAAATATGCCGACTACTATAACGGCCTGAAGGATTCCGAGGTGAAGGCCACGGTGTTTGCTCCCACCAACGAGGCGATGGAGGCCTTCCTGGAATGGCGCGGCGTGGAGTCGGTGGCGCAGCTCGACCGCAGCTATGCCCGCTATGTGGCCCAGAACCATATCATAAACGGCACCAAGGTGGGCAGCGAGACCTTCATCAACGCGGCGGTCGATGCCCAGCCCCTGAGCGTGCTCAACCTGTTCCAGACCTATCTGAAACCTACGTTCGGCCGGGTGATAACCGACGTGGACGACGCCGACTACACCGGTGAGGTGCTCGACGAGGCCACCATATTCCTGAACAACCAGGCGGCCGTGCAGCCCCGCGACAGCGGCGGCATAAACTACGTGGAAGCGTCCAATGCCATTATCTATTATCTGGACGACGTAATTCACCCCCTTACCGAGACGATGGTGGAAAAGCTTGAGGAGCAGGGCCAGTACACCGTTTTTGCGGCGGCCTGCCGCGACTGCGGCTACGACCAGGTGGTGAGCCGCGTGCGCGACACGGTGCATCTGCTGGGCGGAGGCTATGCCGTCACCACCTACCAGTTCACCTGCTTCGCGCCCGACGACGAGGCGATGGAACGGGCCGGCATCCGCAGCCTGGACGATCTGAAGTCCCGCTGCCGGCAGGACAATCCCCAGGCCGGCGATTCGGCGCTCTGGCAGTATGTGGCCTATCATTTTATGGACCAGAGCTATACCAAGGCGGGTTTCTGCCAGTTCGACGACCCCACCGAGACGCTCATATACGACACCAGCCTGAGCGGCCAGGTGATGACCTGCCAGAACGACACCACGGGCGATACCCTGGTGCCCTTGGTAAACGAACAGGCCCGTTTCGTGCGTACCAACATTGAGGCGCGCAACGGCTACATCCACAAGATGGACTATTACCTGCCCGTGTGGGCGCCCAAGCCCGTGACGGTGCGCTGGGATTTCTGCAATTCGGCCGACATCATTGCCTTTGTGAATGCCTACGGGGCCGACAAGAAACTGGGCCAACTCTATTCGATGGCGATGACCAACAAGGAATACCAGATAGACCTGTCGGAAACCTTCCGCGACGGCCAGTACGGCGAAATAACCTCTTTCACCTGCCTCAAGAACTCATCCAAGGCACCCGTCACCAACTACCGGGCCGTGGGATTCAAGAAATGCAAGTATGCCTCGGCCAAGGACAAGACCAGCAATTCCTACGGGGCCTACCTGAACAACCTGCTGGTGCTCAACCTGGGCTATGCGGGGTGGATCCAGTTCACCACGCCCACCATCATCAAGGGCAAGTACAAGGTGACGCTGCACTATGCCTCCGAGGCCTCGATGAAGGCCTTCCACGCGTCGGGCTCGCTCACCAAGTTCCAGCTGGATCCCGAGTCGGAGCAGAATGCCTATACCCAGAACGTGTTTGTATTCAAGGGCCTGCCCCAGACGGGCTACACCTTCGGCTCGGCCGACGTGGATCTGTTCCAGCAGGTGGAGTTCGACACTTCGGGCAGCCACGTCTTCAAGGCCACGATGCTCGACATAAACGCCAAGACCAACGGTTCCTACCATCAGATGTGGGACTACGTGCTCTTTACGCCCATAGACTGATTCCCTGTCCTGTAATGCCATTACGAAATCCGATACGATTATGAGATATGTAAAATACTGCTTGCTGATGCTTCCGGTCCTGGCCTTGCTGCAGGCTTGCCGGGCCGATTGGAACAGCCACTACGACGAGGCCGTCCCGACGTCCACCCTGACGGTGGAAGTGTGCACCGACCAGACTTCCGACTGGCTGGGCCGTCAGGCTTCCTTGTCGGCCCTGCGGGAACGTATTGCCGAATCCTCGCTTATGGAGGCCTTGGGCGAAGGCCGCCACTGTACTCTCATCGTCTGCGAAGACGAGGCCTTCCGGGCGGCCGGCGAGGACGTGCTGTCCAACGCGCTGCTGGCGGCCAACCACGTTTCGGCCGTGGCCGTGCCGCCTTCGCGGCTCACCGAGGGCTACGGCGTCTATACCTACAGCGGCAAGAACCTCTGGGTGACCTGCCAGGGCGACGACATATTCCTGAACGGCATCCGCGTGGAGCGGGCGGTAAGGACGGCCAACGGCTATGTGTACTATGTGGAGAGCCCCATTCCGGTGCAGCCCTCCGTGTACGAATACATACAGTCGCTGGGCGACGACTATTCGCTCTTCAAGTCGTTCGTGGCCGAATTCGAGGAATACTATTTCGATGCCGATGCTTCCACGCCCGCCGGTGTGGACGATATGGGCAACACCCTCTATGCCGATTCGGTGATTGCCGTGCGCAACACCCTGATGGACCGCTACACCGAAGACGGACTTCCGTCCTGGAATATGCACAGCGAATCCTATCAGTCCACGCTTTTCCTGCCCGACAACCAACTGCTCCGGACGGCCTACCAACGGGCACTCGACAGCATCCCTCTTTGGCTGAACCGTTCGGTCACGGCGGCCGACAGTCTCAAGTTCCGCCAGTGGATTGTGTCGTCGTGCTTTGTGGACCGTCGCCTGGCGGCCGACGAGGTGGCTCCCTCCGTGCCCGGCCAGTTCGAGTGCGTGGGCGGCTATGTGCGCGAGGTGGACCAGGCCACCGATACCGAGGAATTCACCGCCTGTACGGCAGCCTGGTGGAAGCCTTCGGTGCAGCAGGTCGACGTGGACCATCCCGTAAGCCTGTCCAACGGAACGGCCTACAGGCTTACCTCTTATAAAATTCCCAACCACGTGGTTATCTGGCGGGTGAAGGCCCGGCTCTACCAGGTGTGGGCGGCCCTGGATCCGGCCCGCAGCGGCTGGGATGCCACGGCCCGCACGCCCATCGACAGCGGCTATTTCCGCTGGAACCGCTGTATGGATCCGCTCCAGATAAGCGACGCCCAGAGCGCCTTCGAGCTTTCCAGCACCCTGCCCACCATTTATTATCACGTACTGACGGCAGTGCCCACCGTGGAGGCGCGGCAGAACGGCCTGCCGGTGTCGGTCGACTACGACGGCCTGCTCTACAATGCCGACGAACCCAATACGTTCGGCCTGTCCGAGGTGCATCTGCCGGCAGGCGAATACTACCTGCGTATGGGATTCAAGCATTCGCTTACCTATTCCATAAGCATCTACTTCTGCGGGGCCGACGAGGAGTTCGGCGACGACAACCGCCTGGTGGAGGATATGTCGCTGGTGGCTACCGGCTCCAACTTCCACTTCGACCGCGGCGGCGCTATGGAAGGCCTGGATTTCTACGGTTCCGAGTCCATCGGCTATCCCGAGTATTTCGACTGGCGCTGGTGGTACGACCAGGATCCGGAGCAGTACCAGAAGGCTTCGGCCTACGATACCGACGGCTACGAGGTGGCGGTGGTCACCCTAAAGAAGCCGGGCAACTTTAAGATAAAAATCGAGTCGAACGACGTGGCGGGTCTGTACAACGATTCCTACGGCGACGACATCAGTACCAATATCCGCACCAAGAACAACCTGCTCCAGCTGATGATGTATCACTGGTGCCTGCGTCCCACGTCGAACAACTATTGACCCTATGCGTATGAAACACAAGATATTCCTTCTGTGGCTGCTCGTGGCGGCCGTGTTGCCGGCGACGGCGCAGTCGGTGTACGAGGGACGCGTCGTCTCTCCCGACGGCCGTCCGCTCGAAGGCGTCATCCTCTCGGTGCCTGGCACCCGCGTCTCGGCCCTGACCGATGCTTCCGGCGCCTTCCGGCTGGAAACCGATGCCGTGGGTACCCTGCGGCTGATGTATGCCGATTATTATTCCCGTGAGTTCCGCTTGGCTCCGGCCTCGGTTCCGTCCGAGATTGTGATGGTTCCGACCGGTGAGACCCAGTACAGCGGGCAGGTGGAACTGCCGGCCGGCACGCAGACGCGCGACCGCGCCTCGGCCTTGCTCAGCACCGTCTACCGCAAGGATATGAAGGACAGCCCCTCGCCCGACCTGGCCTGGCAAGGCACCGACCCCGCACTGACAGTGGTGCGCAAGAGCGGTATGCCCGGCGAGGGCGGCTACTTCAACGTGCGCGGCCTGCATTCGCTCAACGCCGAGAACCTGCCGCTGCTGGTGGTGAACGGCGTGCCTTTCCTGGCCAACACGCAGGCCAGCGCCTCCATCGACGGCTACAGCCGCGACGCCCTGTTCGGCTACAATGCCCACGACATCCGCAGCATTACAGTGCTCAAGGGAGCCGAGGCGGCTATGTACGGCTCGCTGGGCTCCAACGGTGTGGTGCTTATCGAGACCGAGCAGGCCAACAGCGACAAGCTGGACACGCGCATATCCTTCCAAGGCAACTACGGCCTGTCCAAGGTGCAGCAGCAGATTCCGCTGCTGGGCGTGGACGATTACTGCGATTACCTGATGGCGGTGGGGCAGACCCGCTACGAGTCGCTCACCGACCTGGAAACCGACTATCCCTTCCTGTCGGGCGAGGACTTTTACCAATCCTACCTGTTCAACAACCAGACCGACTGGAATTCGCTCATCTACCGCGACGCCTTCGTCACCGACAACGTGTTCCGCGTGGAAGGCGGCGACGAAATTGCCAAATACAACATCTCGTTCGGATACACCCGCGAGGAGGGCGTCCTGGAAGGCACGCAGACCAACCGCTACCACACGGCTATGAACTCCGACATAGTGGTGACTCCCAAGCTGGACATCGTCACCACCGTGAATCTGGCCTATGTGAACAGCGACCTGAACCATACCGGAATGAACAGCGGCACCAACGCCATCCTGGCCGCATCGGAAATGATGCCCAATCTGCATCCCTACCAGAAACTGAGCGACGGTGGGGTGGTGGAAGGCCGTTATCTCCAGTACGACGGCTGGAACGTGAGTTCGCTGCCGGCCTATGCCTACGACAACGTGTCCAATCCGCTGGCCATCGTCAACACCGCGGGCGGCACGGACAAGATCTACGATGCCAACATACGGCTGGGCCTGAACTGGCGGCCGTCCGACCATTGGACGGTGAACGGCCTGGTGAACATCTACTACGATTACACCGAGGAATCCATCTTTACGCCCGGCGTGACCGACCGCGCCATCCTGCCCCAGGTGTACGGCACCGGCCAGAACCACGACGCGATGGGCGTGGTGCGGCAGAACTCCACTTTTTACAATCTGTCGGCGGCCTATGCCAACCGTTTCGGGGGCGTGCACGACCTGAATGCCTATGCCGGCTTGCGGCTTATGAGCAAGAGCTACGAGTTCGATGCGGCCTCGGGCTACAATTCGGCCAGCGACTATTACCGCACGCTGAGCAAGATGACCGACGAATTCGAGATAGAGGGCACCAACGACGACTGGAAGTGGCTGGGCCTGTATGCCCACGCCGACTATGTGTACGACAACCTGTACAAGGCCAGCGCCGGATTCTCGCTGGACGGTTCCAGTGCTTCGGGAGTAGACGCGCCCCGCTTCGGATTCTTCCCCTCGGCCAGCCTTACCTGGCTGGCGGCCAACACCGGCGCCCTGCCCCGGGAGGTGGACCACCTGAACGTCAGCCTGGAGGCTTCGTTGTCGGGCAACAGCCGCTTTTCGAGCAACTACGGCAAGAACTATTACGTATCAGACAACCTGTTCAATATGGGCACCATAGTGCGTCACGGCATTCCCAACACCGCTCTGGAATGGGAAAAGAAGGCGCAGGCCGACCTGGGCGCCGACCTCTCGCTGTGGCAGAACGCCCTGTCGCTCCGGCTGGCCGGCTATTACGCCTACCACTACGACCTCCTGCTCGACAGCAAGATCTCGGCCGTCTATGGTTCCAGTGAGGCCTATTATGCCAACACGGCCGCCATCGGCAACCTGGGTGCCGAACTGTCGGTGCGCTGGCAGGCCGTCCGTACGCAGGACTTCGCCTGGACGGTGTTCGGCAATGCCTCGTGGCTGCGCAGCCGCATCGCCGACCTGGGCGACCTGAGTGAATCCATCCTGGACTACACGGCCTTCGACGGCGACGATGCCCAGACCCGGCTGGCCGTGGGCCGCACGCCCTACGAGTTCTGGGGCTACGAGACGGCCGGCATCTATGCCACCACCGAGGAGGCCCTGCAGCCCGTCAAGGACGGCGAGCCGCTTCTCAACACCTACGGCAATACCTACCAGGGCGGCGACGTGATTTTCGTAGACCAGAACCACGACGGTGTGATAAACGACAAGGACCGTGTGGCGCTGGGTTCGGCCACGCCCGACCTGTACGGTGCCCTGGGCACGTCGGTACGCTGGCAGGCCCTGACCCTTACCGCCGATTTCGGTTTCAGCCTGGGCAACGAGGCCTACAATGCCTACCGCCGCCACACCGAATCGATGGAAAGCTTCTGCAACCAGTCCACGGCCGTGCTGAACCGCTGGCAGCTGGAAGGTCAGCAAGCGGCCCTGCCCCGGGCGGCCTACGGCGATCCTTCGGGCAACAACTTCTTTTCCGACCGCTGGGTGGAGGACGCTTCCTATCTGAAACTGCGCCGCCTGATGCTGGCCTATGAACTGCCGCAGGCCCTGGCCAAGGTACTGAAGGGCAACGTGTGGGTGTCGGCCGAAAACCTGTTCACCCTGTCGCACTACCTGGGCGGCGATCCCGAATTCTGCTACAGCTACAGCGAGGCCTTGCGCGGCTTCGACTATGCCAAGGTGTCCAACCCCATTACGGTGAAGGTGGGCGTGAATTTCAACTTCTGATACGGTATGATTATGAAGAACAGACTCTTATATACGATGACGGCATTGGCGGCCTTGACGGGCCTGGCTTCCTGCCACTTCTTCGAGACCGATCCCGACAACGTGCTCAACGAAAACGATTACATACAGCGCGAAAGCGAGCTGTACCGGGGCTATCTGGGCATACAGACGCGGATGCAGGACGCTGCCGACCAGGCCATCTACCTGACCGACACGCGCTGCAACTATCTGGAAGTGACCGGAAACGCGCCCGTGGCCCTGCAGAACCTGTACAACTACGAGTCCACCGACGGCAACGAATACGCCGACCCCACGGTGTATTACGCCCTGATTGTGGCCTGCAACGATTTCATGACGCGCGTGGACGACTACTGCGAGCGGGTGGGGCAGGCGATGAGCGACAGCGTCAAGGTGCACATTCCGCGGCTGGTGAGCTCGGCCCTGCGCTACAAGGTGTGGAGCTATTATATGCTGGGCCGCATTTACGGCGAGGCCTACTGGTTCGACACCGATATGACCGAACTCGCCGACCTGTCGGACGCAGCCACCTTTGCCCACTTGGATATGAAGGGCATCTGCGACCGCTGCATCGGGTTGCTCGACGACGGCATAGACCTGTGCGGGCAGCACATTGCCGCCGATTTGGAAATGGACTGGACCTGGTGGGTGGACCCCATCAACGGCGACGACAGCTACAGCTACTGGCAGTATATGGCACCCAAGTGGATTTCCCTGCGGGCCGAACTGGCCTCGTGGCGCGCCAACTACGAGGACGAGACGGCGGCCCTGGCCGACTGGCAGTGGATTCACGACCATCTGCTGGAGTTTATGACCCACGCCCTTACCAACCAGGGTTCCGACTGGTATTCCTGTTCGATGCAGCTCATCCTGGGCTATCCCAACATCTTCTACACCGAGCAGGTAGGCCGCGAGCAGCAAATCCTGACGGCCGTGTTCTACGACTACCAGAACAAGCAGTACAACCGGCTGGTGCAGTATTTCTGTCCCGAATATCCCGGCGACGGCTATTACTTGAGGCCTTCCGAAAAGGCGCTGGCCACCTATAACGAATCCGACATACGCGGCGGTACGCAGCGCCTGGTGAGCAACACCCTGGGCGGAGAGCTGGCCTTCAGCAAATATTATTATACCCGTCTGAACAACCAGGGCTACCTGCGCAGCAACATCTTCGAGATAGAACCGGCCATACCCCTGTTCCGCGGCCACGACCTGCATTTCCTGCTGGCCGAAGCCGAGAACCATCTGGGGCATTGGGAGGTGGCCAAGACGCTGCTCAACACCGGTTTGCTCAACCGATTCCCCGGCGGATCGTCCACCCTGCCCACCGACAGCCTGCAGGGACAGCCCGTCTGGGATGCGCAATACGGAGAGTGGTTCTCGCCTCCCGGGGGCTACGGCGACATAGGCATTGTGGGAGCCTGCCGCGGCACGGAATACAATTTGCCCGAACCGGCCGCCGATGCCACGCCCGAACAACTGGAGGCCTTTGCCTTCTCGGCCGAGCGGATGCGCACCTACGACCTGGCGCTGGCCGACGAGTACCTGAAGGAATTCACGGGCGAGGGCAAGTCCTACAGTTATCTGGTAAAGATGGCCGAGCGCTACGGCCGTGATGCCTCCATCGTGTACGACCGCGTCGCGCCCAAGTACGACGACTCGCGCAAGGCCCGGGTGCAGGCCTCGCTCAGCGAGAAATATTTCATCGACTGGAGTCTGTAAGGGGAAGGCCGCTTACTTCAAGGAAAAACTTCTCAACATATAACCATTAATCAAATTTATTCCCTATGAAGAAAATTGCAGGAATTGTAATGGGACTGGCTGCCTTGCTGGCAACTGTCCCGGCCCAGGCAGCCACCTATACGGTGTCGTCGAAGGCCGATTTTGAAACCTATTTCTTTGCCGAGCGTACCAACGAGACGGTGGACACCATCCTGGTTACCGGCGGCAAGCTCATCGCGCTGAGCAACGGCAAGTATCTGCCCGTGCGCGGTACGGTGCACGTCATCGGCGTGGACGATGCCGAAACCGGCAGCAAGTCGGGTATCGGTTTCCAGTGGAAACTGCCCGAGAACACCGAGGCCGACCATCTGTCGGTGTTCCTGGAGAACCTGTATATCGAGGTGAACGGCGGCCGCACGGCCAACTCCAAGTATCTTTTCGATGCCAAGGACACGTGCTACCACTACATCGATTCGCTGGCCTTCATCGGCTGCGAAATAACCAACTACAACCGGGCTCTGTTCCGCATCCAGCCCTCGGCCAAGGCCAGCGGCCTTATCGATGCCGGTGCCATCAACTACTTCGGATTTATAGACAACACCGTGCACGACGGCTACACCCAGGACAACCCGATGTCGCTGTTCCGTATGGATATGCAGGTGTTCGAAATGCAGTTCCGCGAGAACCTGTTCTACAACCTGGGCTATGTGCACTCGATGTTCCAGTTCTCCACGATGACCGAGGAAGCCGGCCGGGCCGATGTTGACTTCTACTTCGAGAACAATACGTTCATTGGCAACTGCAGCCAGCAGCTGATGATGTTCGACAGCTACGTGGGACAGAATGCTCAGTTCCACATTAACAACAACCTGTTCCTGGCCCCCGACTGGGTGGACGACTACAACAACCCCGCACTGGCCAGCGTCGTCGAGGAGAATCCCGACACCCTCAACAACCTGCCCAAGCGGCACATTGCCCGCACGCAGTACGGCTTTATGTATTGCAAGAACAACGTGCTGTCCGGATTCAGCAAGCCCATCGCCCAGCTCGACACCGAGGGCGAAGGCGCCTGGTTGGACGCGGATACGCTCTATCTTACGCCGGACGACGTGGAAATGAGCTGGAATACTTTCGGCGACTACAAGAACGGCGACTATACCTATATAAGCCTGGAAAAACTGGCCACGGCCGGTGTGGACGGCGCTCCCATTGGTGCTGCCCGTCTGGTGAAGACCATCGAGCATCCTTGCTATCTGACGGTCACGCCCAGCGTCGATGACGTGGTGATCACTCCCTCGAAGGGCGTGTACGAGAAGGGTTCCGAAGTGACCCTGACGGCCGGACTGCGTCCCGGTGTCAACTTTATCGGATGGCTCGACGCCCATGGCGAAACCGTAAGCACGGCCAATCCCTACACCTTCTCCATCGAAGACAACGTGGAGTTTGTCGCCAGCTACGAAGTGAAACCGGAAGTGGCGGTGAGCATCCAGACGAGCGGTGCTCCCGAGGAGGTCACCTATGCCATTGCTCCCGAGCAGTCGGCCTATTATGTGGGCGATACCATCACCGTCACCTTCAATACCCACTACCTGGTGGACTTCGACCAGTGGAACGACGGTGTGAAGGAAATGAACCGCAGCTTTGCGTTGACGGAAGACTATGTCGATTCCGGCTTGAGCTTCACGGCTGCCTTCACCAACGACAACCGCATTGCCGTGTGGGACTTCGACCAGATTACCAGCGGCAAGAAGCCGATGGACAACGGCGTGGCGGCCAACCACTTCGTGGATTCCGTGCATATGGGTTCGCTCCACACGGCCTACTGGGTGGACGACGCCTACAAGGATTCGGCCACCATTATGACCCGCAACAACAAGTTTGCCGACGACCTGCGCATCTGCGCCGTGCGTGAGACGCCGGCCGATCGCTTTGCCGAACATCCCGACTACAACTACGTAATCTTGAACACCACCTATTACAAGAACATCAAGGTGTATTCGGCCGTGGGTGCCGACGCCAAGTGCCACAAGAACCAGCTCCTGCAGTATTCCTTCAACGGCAGCTGGTGGGAGACCGTGGCCACGGTGCAGATTGACACCATTTCCACTTGGTACAACCTGAACGCCGAGCTGCCCGAGTCCTGCGGCGGCCGTCCCGAACTCTATGTGCGCTGGATCGGTGAGACCGGCAGCGGTGTGACCGCCCATCCCGACAATATGGCCACCATCGACCAGGTGGCCGAATTCAGCTGCGTGGCCGGCATCTACTTCTGCGGCGAAAAGACCAGCGATGCCCTCCAGAAGGTGCAGGTTTCCGACCAGGAAGCTCCCGTCTACGACATCTTCGGCCGTCGGGTGAACGGCGAACTGCAGCCCAACACCCTCTACATCCAGCAGGGCAAGAAGTTTATGCAGCGCTAAGCGGCAGCGACCCGGCTGAAAATTGTCGGGCCAAGTCCCTGAAAAACGAGTGCCCCGGGCTTTGCATAGCCCGGGGCACTTTGTATCTTTGCTCCGTTGCTCGGGACGATGCGGATTGCGGTTACGTCCTTGGCCTTCGCGGTCGCGGCCAGGCGTCGCAGACGGCCTTGGCCTTCGCAAATGCTTCAGCTGCCGCAGACGGCCATCGTGAATATGCTCGAGCATTGAGATAATTTATTTGAAATGAAACGAATAGGAATTACAGTCCTTTGCGCTATGATGCTTTGCTCCTTGCCGCTTACGGTTTGGGGACAATCTGAACAGGTACAGGAACGGCCTTCCGTCCGTTACGGGGAGCGTATGCCGCAGGGCGGCCCAGCCGATACCTCGGCACTCCGTCCCGAAGGAAGACCTTCGGGGCCCCGGTCGATGCCCGGCAAGGAATACTTCCAGTCCGAGGCGGCTATCCGCGTGGGCGACCAGATGCTGGCCTACCAGCGCGTCACCGGAGGCTGGCCCAAGAACATCAATATGTATCGCCCGATGACCGACGAACAGCTTTCCGCCGTGCTGGCCGACAAGAACCGCCGCGACGATTCCACCATCGACAATGGCGCCACCACGTTGCAGATGCGCTTCCTGGCCAGGCTGTATGCCGCCACCGGCGAAGCCCGTTTCCGCGAAGGCTTCGGGCGCGGGCTGGAATACCTGCTGTCAGGCCAGTACAAGAACGGAGGATGGCCCCAGTTCTGGCCAAATCCCCAGGGCTACCAGGTGCACATCACCTACAACGACGATGCCATTTACAACACCCTTGTCCTGTTTCAGCAGGTCATCGCCGGCGGCGAGCCCTACGGCGGCGATCTGGTGGACGGCCGTATGCGCGACCGGCTGTGGAAATCCTTCGACAAAGGTATAGAGATTATCCTGGCCACCCAGATCGTGACGGACGGGCGGCCCACCGTCTGGTGCCAGCAGCACGACCGCAAGACGCTGGCTCCGGCCAGGGCCCGTTCCTACGAACTGCCGTCCTATTGTTCCAAGGAAAGCGTGTCGCTGGTGCGTCTGCTTATGTCGCTGCCGCAGCCCGATGACCGCGTAAAACAGGCCGTACACGGAGCCGTGGCCTGGCTGGACGCCCACAAGATAGAACACGTCCGGATGGAATACCTGCCCGAACAGGGCGGCCGTACCCTGGTGTCCGACCCCGAAGCCGGGCCTATGTGGGCCCGTTTCTACGACCTGGAAAAGGGCGAGCCCTACGTGAGCGACCGCGATGGCATTCCGCAGAAGAGCCTGTCCGACATAGGCGAGGAGCGCCGCAACCACTACCAGTGGTACAATGCCGATGCCGTGGTCTTGTCGGCGGAATACGCCGTCTGGGCCGACCGCTTCGATCCGGAACACAAGGTAGACCTGTCGTTCTAAGCAAGGACCGGCATATGGTTTCAAACACAAAACAACCGTTTCACCCCGAACCCAATAACAACCGTTTCGCCCCGGACGCCACCGAAAAACCTTAGTTAGTATGAATCCATTCAGCACGAACGCATTTTCCCGAGGATTGGCTGCAACCGTCCTTTGCCTGGCCCTGACGCTCACCGTCGTTCCGGCCCGGGCGCAGACCAAGCCCAACCCCGCCAGACAGCAGCGCGAAAAGTACGAATTCAGCCGAAACCTGCCGGTGTATGCCGACAGCCTGCTGGCCGATATGACCTTTCCCCTGGCCTGGGGCCACAGCGACATTACCGATTTCGACCTTTGGCGACAGACCGCCCGCCAGAAGGTGTTCGACTGTATGCTGACGCCCCCGCCGCCCGCCGGCGACTACGACGTGCAGGTGCTGGCCGAGGAAAAACGCGAAGGCTACACGGTGCGCAAGCTGGAGATAAGGCTTTCGCGGTATTACACGGTGCCCGCGCTGCTGGCGGTGCCCGACGGCGAAGGTCCCTTCCCGGCGGTGAATGCCCTGCACGACCACGGTGCCCATCTGTACATAGGCAAGGAAAAGATGATCCGGCCCTTTGCCGAGGACTCGGCCGTCATAAAGGATGCCCAGGCCTGGGCCGACAACCTGTACGAGGGGCAGTTCCTGGGCGACTACCTGGCCGCCCACGGCTACGTGGTGTTCTCGGCCGATGCGCCTTTGTGGGGCGAGCGCGGCCAGCAGGCAGGCGCCCTGCGCGACCGCTACGATATGATAGCCGGCAATATGATGATGTACGGCGTAGACCTGAGCGCCTATATGACCTACGACGACCTGAGCGGCACCGAATTCCTGGCCACCCTGCCCGAGGTGGATGCCTCGCGCATCGGCTGCACCGGCTGCTCTATGGGCGCCTACCGCGCCTGGATGCTCTCGGCCCTGAGCGACCGCATCAAGGTAGGAGCCTCGGTGTGCTGGATGGTTACCGCCGACGAACAGATGTCGTTCAAGTACAGCCGCACCGAAAACGGCGGGTTCGCCAACTGCTTTCCCGGCTTGCGGCGCTGGCTGGACTATCCGCACGTGGCCAGCCTGGCCTGTCCCAAGCCGATGCTGTTCATAAACGGCACGCAGGACAAGCTGTTTCCCATTCCCGGCGTGGAAAAGTCCTTTGCCATAATGCACGAGGTGTGGCAGAGCCAGGGCGCCGACGACTGCCTGGATACCGAAATATGGGACATCCCGCACAGCTGCGGCCTGAAGGTGCAGGAAAAAGTGCTGGAGTTCTTCCAAAAATATCTTTGACGGCCGATAGACCGACCCATAGCCAACTAGAAATCATTCCGACAATGAACCGTATACTTATCGAAAACGTCCGTCTGGACGGTCAACAGAAAGACATCCTTATAGAAGACAACCGCTTTTCGCGCATCGTGCCCGCCGGCTCCCGGCTGGCCGAGGGCTTGCCTTCGGCGGGCCTTCGCCGCATCGACGGCAGCCGTCTGGCCATCTTGCCGCCCTTTTACAACGGCCATACCCACCACGCTATGACGCTCTTGCGCGGCTATGCCGACGATATGCCCCTGCAGGAGTGGCTCAACAACCACATATGGCCCGCCGAGGCCCAGATGACGCCCGGACATATGAAGGCGGGCGTACGGCTGGCCATCCTGGAAATGATTAAGTCGGGCACGGTGTTCTTCAACGATATGTATTTCCAGTGGGAATATTGCCAAAGCGCCGTAGAGGAAATGGGCGTGCGGGCCGTCGTGGCCGACTCGCTGATGCACTTCACGCCACTGCCGCAGATGGAGGCCATTTTCGACAACGTGCGACATCCCGAACGCTGGGCCCGGAACGTGCGCTTTGCGGTGGCGCCCCACGCCATCTACACGGTGGATGCCGACCGTCTGCGCCTGGCTGCCCAGGTGGCCCGCGAAGCCGGCGTGCCCCTGCACATCCATCTGGCCGAAACCCAGGGCGAGATGGACGACTGCCTGGCCCAGCACGGCGTGACGCCTACCCGCTGGCTGCATCAACTGGGTGTGCTCGGGCCCGACACGGTGACAGCTCACAGCATTTTCCTTACCGAAGACGATATGGAGCTGCTGGCCCGGAACCGGGTGACGCTGGTGCACAATCCCTGTTCCAATATGAAACTCCATTCGGGCGTTTTCCCCACGCCCGACGTGCAGCGCCACGGTCTGCGCGTGGCCCTGGGCACCGACGGCGCCTCGTCCAACAACAACCTGGACATGCACGAGGAAATGAAGACGGCCGCCCTGCTGGCCAAACTCAAATACAGCGCCGAGACCCTGAAGGCCGACGAAGCGCTGGCCTGGGCCACCCGCAACGGAGCGGAGGCCTTCGGCCTGGAGGCAGGCGTCATTGCCGAAGGCAAGCTGGCCGATGCCCTGCTGGTGAACCTAGACAACGAACGCCTGGTGCCCGACTATAACCTGACGTCCAACTGGGTGTATTCGGCCGACAGCCGGGCCATCGAATACGTGCTCTGCGACGGCCGCGTGCTGATGGAACACGGCCGTGTGGCGGGCGAAGAACAGATAATAGAAGATGCCCGCCGGGCGGTGGCCGACCTGCTTCGCCGCCTGGGCAGATAAACCGTCCGCGATGGGATACGAGCGTTTCATAGCCCGAAGACTGTTCTTCCAGACCCGTCAGGGAACGGAAAGGCCCGTGTCGCGCCCGGCCGTGCGCATTGCCGTGACAGGCATTGCCGTGGGGCTGGCGGTGATGCTCGTGTCGGTGGCCGTGGTAATCGGTTTCAAACATCAGATAGAACGGAACGTGGTGGGCGTGGGCTCCCATCTGCAGGTAACCAGCCAACGCTCGGGCTTTTCCTTCGAAATGGAGCCCATAGACCTGCCTGACGGCCTGACCGACCGCCTGCAGGCCATTCCCAACGTGGCCCACGTGCAGCGCTTCACCACCAAGCCCGGCGTCGTAAAGACGGGCGGCGAGGTGCAGACGGTGGTGTTCAAGGGCGTGGCCGCCGACTTCGACTGGGGCTTTTTGTCCGAACGCCTGACGGCCGGCCGTCTGCCGGAATATGCTCCGGCTTCCGAAGCCGCGGCGGTGGGGACGGGCCGTGCAATCTCCGGACAGGACGGCGACTCAGACCTGTCACCCGATTCGGTCTCGACGGCCTCGGGAATATCTGTCGAAGTACTGATTTCCAAATATTTGGCAAATTTGCTCCGCCTGGAGCCGGGCGACGCTTTGGTGGCCTATTTCACGCGCGGCGAGCAGATTGCCGCCCGAAAGCTGCGGGTGTCGGGTGTGTTCGACACGCACTTCCCCGAATTCGACAAGGTCTTTGTGTTGGCCGACTGCCGGCTGCTGGCCCGCCTGAATCTTTGGGACGACGGCCAGGTGGGTGGCCTGGAAATATCCGTGGATGACATCCGTCAGCTGGGCCCCACCGACGTGGCCGTCTACGACTGCCTGTACGACGTAGGGCATCTGAAGGGGAATGCCTATTACCAGCAGTCGGTATACGAGCTTAATCCCGAGATGTTCGGCTGGCTGGACCTGCTGGATATGAACGTATGGCTCATCCTGGCGCTGATGCTGCTGGTGTCGGGCTACAATATGGTGTCGGGCCTGCTCATCCTTATGCTGGAGCGCACCACGCTTATAGGAATGCTAAAAGCGATGGGCGCGCCCGACTTCTCGGTGCGCAAGGTGTTCCTGCACCTGTCGGCCCTGCTGGTGGGGAAGGGAATGCTCTGGGGCAACGTGCTGGGCCTGGGCCTGTGTGCCGTGCAGTATTTCTTCCACGTCATACCGCTCGACCCCGACGTGTATTACGTGCCCTTCGCGCCTATCGAATTCAACCTGTGGTATATCCTGCTGGTGAACCTGGGCACGGCGGTGCTGTCGATGCTTATGATGCTGCTGCCCACGGCCTTGGTGAGCCGCATCGTCCCGGTAAAGTCCATCCGTTTCGACTGAGGCCCGGGTTTTTCTTGAAAAACGCCGGTGTTTTGGCTTGGAATGTCTGTAGAAACACTATCTTTGTCAGTCGCAGATTCAAGCTGCGGCGAAAACCTTCTCATTCCCTGTGAAAAAGCTCATTCAGTTATGAAAAAGCTCATTCTGTCCGTATTCCTGTGCAGCAGCCTGGCCCTGACGGCCCTCGCTGCCGAAAAAGCCACCGTTGTCGTCGATGCCTCCCAGCCGGGCCCGCAGATAAGCCGCCACATCTACGGCCACTTTGCGGAGCACCTGGGCCACTGCATCTACGGCGGCATCTGGGTAGGCCCCGAGTCGTCCATTCCCAACACCGACGGTTATCGCAACGACATTGTGGAGGCCCTCAAGGAGATACGCATTCCCAACCTGCGCTGGCCGGGCGGCTGCTTTGCCGACGAATACCACTGGCGCGACGGCATAGGTCCCCGCGAAAGCCGTCCCAAAATGATAAACACCCATTGGGGCGGGGTGGTGGAAGACAACTCCTTCGGCACCCACGAATTCCTGAATTTCTGCGAACTCATCGGCACCGAGCCCTATATCTGCGGCAACGTGGGCAGCGGCACGGTGGAGGAAATGTCCAAATGGGTGGAATACATCACCTTCGACGGCGAATCGCCTATGGCCAACCTGCGCCGCGAAAACGGCCGCGACAAGCCCTGGCAGGTGAAGTTCTGGGGCGTCGGCAACGAAAACTGGGGCTGCGGCGGCAATATGACGGCCGAATTCTACAGCGACCAGTACCGCCGTTACGCCACCTATTGCCGCGACTATGGCGACAACCATCTCTGGAAGATAGCCGGAGGCCCCAATTCGGGCGACTACCGTTGGACGGAAACGCTGATGAAACAGATAAACGGCCGTGCCTGGGGTATTTCCCTGCACCATTATACCGTACCCAAGGGCTGGGGCCCCGGCGGCAAGGGCTCGGCCACCGACTTCACCGAAGAAGAGTACGTCATCACTATGGAGAAATGCTTTATGATGGACGAACTCATTACGCGCCACACCGAAATAATGGACAAATACGATCCCAAGAAGCGTATGGCCTTCTGCGTGGACGAGTGGGGCGCCTGGTACGACGTGGAGCCCGGTACCAATCCCGGTTTCCTGTACCAGCAGAACACCTTGCGCGACGCCTTGCTCTGCGCTTCCACCTTCAACATTTTCCACAAGCACGCCGACCGCGTCCGGCTGGCCAACATCGCCCAGATGGTGAACGTGCTGCAGGCCATTATCCTTACCAAAGACGATCAGATGGTGCTCACGCCCACCTATCACGTATACAATATGTACAAGGTGCATCAGGACGCCACCCAGATTCCGGTGGAACTGGACGTGCCCCAGTATAGTCTGGGCAGCCGCTCGCTGCCGGCCGTCAATGCCAGTGCCTCGCGCGATGCCGAAGGGACGGTACACGTCTCGCTGGTGAACATCGACCCCGAAAACGACATCGATATCGTGTGCCCGCTGCGGGGCGTGAAGGCCGCCAAGGTGAGCGGACAGATCCTGACGGCCGACCGCCTGGACGTCCACAATACCTTCGAAAACCCCCAGGCCGTGGTGCTGAAGGAATTCTCCAAGGCCAAGCTGAACAAGAACGGCGAGCTGGTGCTTACCTTGCCGGCCAAGTCGGTGGTGACGCTGACGCTGCAGTAGCCTTTGATTCTCATAGTGCAAACAATATAAAACTATCATAAAATGACTGAGACCTATAATTTTCTGGCCTTCGACCTGGGCGCCACGAGCGGCCGCAGCATTCTGGCCACCCTGGGCAACGGCAAGCTGGAGATGAAGGAACTTACCCGTTTCCCGAACGTCATCCTGCCTATGAACGGCCGTTACTATTGGAACATTTACAGCCTGTACGATGCCATGCGGGCGGGACTTATCGCCGCCGGCAAGGAAAATATCAAGGTGGACGCCATCGGTATCGACACCTGGGGCGTCGACGTGGCCTTCTTCGGAAAGGACGGGCATCCGCTGGGCTGCCCGCGTGCCTATCGCGATCCCTTTACCGAGGGCGTGCCCGAGAAATACTTCCAAAAGGTGCCTCGCAAGGACGTCTACAATCTGACAGGCATCCAGATAATGAATTTCAACACCTTGTTCCAGCTCTATGCCGACAAGGGCGAGGGTGTGTCGGCTCTGGAGCACTGCGAAAAAATCCTGTTCCTGCCCGATGCGCTTTCCTACCTGCTCACCGGCAAGATGATTTGCGAATACACCATTGCGTCCACTTCGCAGATGATGAATCCCCGTACCAAGAAGTTCGAGCCCCGGCTGCTCGAGGCGGCCGGCATTTCGCCCGACCTGCTGCCCGAAATCCAATATCCGGGCTTTGTAATCGGTACGCTGCTCGATTCGCTGGCCGAGGAGAGCGGTCTGGGCAAGGTGCCCGTGGTGGCCGTGGCCGGGCACGACACCGGTTCGGCCGTGGCGGCGGTTCCGGCCGAGGGCGAGGGCTTTGCCTACCTCAGTTCCGGCACCTGGTCGCTTATGGGCATCGAGGTGAAGGATCCCATCATCACCGAGGATTCCTTCCGGATGAATTTCACCAACGAAGGCGGCGTGGACGGCACCACCCGTTTCCTTAAGAATATTACGGGTATGTGGCTGCTGGAGCAGTGCCGCAAGGAATGGAAGAAGAAACAGAACATATCCTATTCCTATGCCATCATCGAGGAACTGGCCCAGTCGGCCGATGCCTTCCGCTCCATCGTGGATCCCGACGATCCTTCGTTTGCCAATCCGCCCAGTATGGTCAAGGCCATCGAGAACTACTGCGAGAAGACCGGCCAGCCCAAACCTCAGAACCACGCGCAGTTTATCCGTTGCATCTACGACAGTCTAGCGCTGACGTATCGCTATACGCTGGGCAACTTGCAGAACGTGGCTCCCTTCAAGATAGAAAAGCTGCATATGATAGGCGGCGGCTCGGTGAACAAGACAATGAGCCAGCTCACGGCCAACGCTGTGGGTATTCCTGTGGTGTGCGGACCGGGCGAGGCCACGGCCATCGGCAACGTAATGATGCAGGCCAAGGCACTGGGCGTGGTGAAGGACCTGGCCGAGATGCGTCGCGTAATACGTCAGTCGGTGCCCACCACCGTGTATATGCCTCAGGACGGCACGGCCTGGGATATGGCCTATCAGCGCTATCTGCAGATTTCCGGCAAACACTGACCTGATGCCGATTTTTAAACGCAAACACAAGTAACACAACTATATAACTATCAATTATGGCAAAAGATCAATTGGTTCAGAAGGCCTACGAAGTGGCCAAGGAACGCTACGCCGAACTGGGCGTCGACACCGAGAAGGTGATAAGTCAAATGCAGGATTTCCACCTGAGTATGCACTGCTGGCAGGCCGATGACGTAGCCGGTTTCGAAGTGCAGGCCGGTGCGCTGAGCGGCGGCATCCAGGCCACCGGCAACTATCCCGGCAAGGCCCGCAACATAGACGAGCTCCGGGCCGACATCCTGAAGGCCAAGACCCTTATTCCCGGCACTCATCGCCTGAACCTGCACGAAATCTACGGCGATTTCCAGGGCAAGGTGGTAGACCGCGACCAGGTGAGCGTCGATTATTTCAAGAGCTGGATGGACTGGGGCAAGGAAAACAACACCAAGCTCGACTTCAATTCCACATCCTTCTCGCATCCCAAGAGCGGCAGCCTTTCGCTGTCGAACCCCGACAAGGGCATCCGCGAATTCTGGATTGAGCACACCAAACGCTGCCGCGACATTGCCGATGCCATCGGCCAGGCCCAGGACGATCCCTGTATTATGAACGTGTGGGTGCACGACGGCTGCAAGGACGTGTCGGTGAACCACTATCTGTACCGTCAGCTGCTCAAGGAGTCGCTCGACGAGATTTTCGCCGAGAAGAAGTCGCATATGAAAGACTGCATCGAAGGCAAGGTGTTCGGCATCGGACTGGAGAGCTTCACCGTGGGCTCGCACGATTTCTATACGGCCTATGCCGCTGCCAACCATATGATTCCCACCATCGACACCGGTCACTATCATCCCACCGAGAGCCCGGCCGACAAGGTGAGCGCCCTGCTGCATTTCGTGCCCGAACTGATGTTGCACGTGAGCCGTCCCGTGCGTTGGGACTCCGACCACGTCACCATTATGGACGACCAGACGCAGGATCTGTTCAGCGAGATTGTCCGCGCCGGTGCCCTGGACCGCGTACATTACGGTCTGGACTATTTCGACGGAGCCATCAACCGCCTGGGTGCCTATGTGATAGGTTCCCGCGCCGCCCAGAAGTGTATGATAAAGGCCCTGCTCGAACCGACGGCCCAGATTTCCAAGGACGAGATTGCCGGCAATGGCTACCAGGTGCTGGCGTCGCTCGAGGAGTGCAAGGCCCTGCCTTGGAACGCCGTCTACGACGAATTCTGCCTGCGCAACAACGTGCCGGTGGGCCTCGACTTCATGGCCGAGATCGATGCCTACGAAAAGAACGTCACTTCCAAGCGCTGACCAGCGAAGAACTGATACTTAATGGAAAAGCCAGTCTCCCGGCGGAGGCTGGCTTTTTGGTTGCCGGTAGGTGAAAACCTCGAGGTTTTCGATGCAGCGGTTTTAGCCAGGGAAGCTTACTTCGCGGCGGTTTTGGCTGCAGCGGTTTTTGCCGAGGAAACTTTCGCAGTGGCTTTTTTCGCGGCGGTTTTCTTGGCACCGGTCTTCGTGGTGGAAGTCTTCTTGGCCCCGGTTCTCGAAGCGCCGGCCTTGGCCCGGGTGGCTTTCCCGAAGGCGGCTTTGCCCCGGCCGCGCTTTGCCGAAGCCGTTCCGGCAGTGGCCATTACCTGAACACATTCCTCATACGACAGTTCTGCGGCCCGTTCGCGCTGCTCCTTGGTGAGCTTGTAATTGGTGCCGCCTTTGGCAATGTAGGGCCCGAAGCGCCCGTTGAGTACCTGAAGGCCCTCGTCCTGGGCAAAGGTCTTTATCAATTTCTTGGAATCGGCTTCGCGCTTGTCTTGGATAAGCTGGATGGCTTCTTCCAGGCTCACGGCCATCGGATCCAGCGTCTTTGGCAGCGAGGTGTATTTGTTGTCGTGGCGTATGTAGTGGCCGAACCGGCCGGTGCCTACCACCACGGTCTTGTCCTCGAACAATCCCAGGGTGCGCGGCAGCTTGAACAGATCCAGGGCCTCTTCCAGCGTAATGGTTTCCAGCATCTGGCCTTTCTTGAGCGAGGCAAACTGCGGCTTCTCGGCATCGTCGGCGCTGCCAATCTGGGCAATGGGGCCGAAACGGCCTATGCGCACCGAAACCGGGCGGCCGGTCTTGGGATCGGTTCCCAGCAGGCGGGCACCCACTTTCTCTTTCGAGAAGGTGTTGGCCACGTCTACCAGCGGGTGGAAGGTCTGGTAAAATCCGGTCATCATCGACTTCCAGCCCTGCTTGCCGGCGGCCACTTCGTCGAACTGCTTTTCCACCGAGGCCGTAAAGTTGTAGTCCATAATTTCGGGGAAATGCTCCGTCAGGAAATCGTTCACTACCATTCCGGTGTCGGTGGGGAAGAACTTGGCCTTCTCCGCGCCGGTGTTCTCGGTCTTGGTCTTGTCGCTTATTTTTCCGGACTTGCTCAGTTCCAGCAGGTTGTATTCGCGCTTTTCGCCTTCGCGATTGCCTTTTACAATGTAGTCGCGGTGCTGTATGGTGGAAATGATGGTGGCATAGGTGGACGGACGCCCTATGCCCAGCTCCTCCAGCTTGTGCACCAGCGTGGCCTCGGTGTAGCGGGGCGGCTTCTGGGTGAAACGCTCAGTGGCGGTGGCGTTGCCCAGCGTCAATGCCTGCCCCAGCTGGACGTTGGGAAGGCGGGTGCCGAAGTTCTCGTCCTCCTCGCTGTAGCCGTATACTTTCAGGAAACCGTCGAAGGTAATCACCTCGCCGTCGGCCACAAACTGGTAGGGCGTTCCGTCGGCCGTAATGGTGATGGTGGTCTTTTCCAGTTCGGCATCGGCCATCTGCGACGCGATGGTGCGCTTCCATATAAGTTCGTAGAGTCGCTTCTCGGGCACGGTGCCCTCTATGGTGTGGCGGCTTATATAGCTGGGACGTATGGCCTCGTGGGC
>R17__coassemble_281_pt1 | contig 30472 bp, 22 predicted proteins | sample R17__metabat2_high_PE_026 | metagenome-assembled genome bin R17
CTATGTGGACGACCTGCTGGGCGGTTGGTATTGCCAGCGCGCCGGCTACGGCACGAACTATGCCATGCAGGCCTACATCCAGGTGGACGCCGGCGGCAACTTCACCCTGTTGCAGAGCTATGTCCCCGGCTGGGGCGACACGGCCGAATTCCTGCAGGATGGAAAGTTTGACAACGGAACGGTGTCGTATATGGTAGAATATACCACCTATCCTATGGATTTTTACGTAACGATGTATAAACAATAATGGCTATGAAGAAAATTATATGCTTCGCAACCTTGGCGCTTGCTCTTGTGTTTGCCGGCTGCCAGAAGGAAGAAATCGGTGGCACTGCCACACAGGACATGGCCGGACAGTGGTACGTACACGTCGACGGCATTGACGAGAACGGTGAAATATCGATGGAAGACCCCTTCGGTATGGGCAATTTCCTCGTGCTTACGTTCAACACAGCCGCCAACGACAAAGACTCAATCTGGGTGGACGACCTGGGCAACTTCTGGACCTTCAAGTGCAAGGTGGGCTGCGACCTTAACAGCCTGACCTTCGGCTCTGAAGAAGAAGACGACAAAGCCCTTGATGCCTATTATGGAATCAGCGTCGAAATCTACGGCAAGATTCTGCCCGGCGCGGCTACCACACCCAGCGGAATGCCCGCCGACTCCATCTGGTTCGACGTTCTCTTTGAGGACGACAGTTACGTTGGTTACTATTGGGACAAGCTGCGTTTCGCCGGCTACCGTTACACCGGTCTGGCCAACGACGATTAATGGCTGAATCCATTTCCGGCAGGAGAAATTCCGCTGGAAACAATAAAAAAGAGGGCGACCCGAAAGGCCGCCCTCTTCATTTCTGTGCCGGAATATGCCTGATAATGCCGATATTTGCGCCGTGAAAAACGTCGATTCAACTATTGGGGCAAGCGCCTCCCTTGTGCGCGGACCGCGCCTGGCCGACCACCTGCTGGCCCTGGCCGTGGTGGCCATCTGGGGCGTGACCTTCATTTCCACCAAACTGCTCATTGGTGCCGGGCTGCTGCCCGCCCAGATATTTGCCCTTCGTTTTGCCGTGGCTTACGCAGGCATATGGGGGCTGTGCCTGGGCCGTTCCCATACCCGCCGGCTGTTTTCGGACAGTCTGAGGGACGAGCTGCTGTTCGTACTGCTGGGCATTACCGGCGGATCGCTTTATTTCCTGACCGAAAACACCGCCCTGGCCTGTTCGCAGGCCTGCAACGTGTCGTTCATCGTGTGCAGCGCGCCCCTTATTACGGCCCTGCTCACGCTGCTGGCCAAACGCCTGTTCCACGGCGAGCTGGCCGACGGCCTGGAGGAAATACGCGGGCGTCGCAACCTGATGGCGGGCACCGTGCTGGCCCTGTGCGGCGTGGCGGCCGTGGTATTCGACGGGCAGGCCGTGGAGCTGTCGGCCAAGGGCGACCTGCTGGCATTGGCGGCCGCGCTTTGCTGGGGTGTCTACAGCATCTTTATGAGCCAGATGACCGCGCACTACGGTGCCCTGTTGGCCACACGCAAGGTGTTTTTCTACGGGCTGATTACCATTATTCCTTTTTTGGCGGGCACGCCTTTGGACTTCTCACTGTTGCTGAAACCTGTCGTCTGGGGCAATCTGGCCTTTCTGTCGCTGGCGGCCTCGCTGCTTTGCTTTGTGCTGTGGAACCGCGTGATGGCTCGGCTGGGCAACGTCACGGCCACCAATTACGTGTATCTGAATCCCTTCTTCACCTTGGTGTCGGCCGTGTTCCTGCTGGGCGAACGGCTGACGCCGCAGGCAGCCATCGGATGCGCGGCCATCGTGCTGGGCGTAATTCTGGGCGGGTCGGGCCACAAAACCAAGACAAAATGAGGGCGGTTTCCTTGCAAAGACTACATTTGCGCCGTCAAATTTCTTCTAACGCACTATGGCACTCATATTCGACATAAAACGCTTTTCCATAAACGACGGGCCCGGCATCCGCACCACTCTGTTCCTGAAGGGATGCCCGCTGCATTGTGTGTGGTGTCACAATCCGGAGGGCTGCCAGCCCAAAAAGCAAAAGCTGTATAACCGCAAGAAATGCATCGGTTGCCAAACCTGCGTAGACGTGTGTCCGCAAAAAGTGCTGGAACTGACGCCCCAGGGCATCGTAAGCCGCCGCCTGGAAACGGGCGGAACCGTGCGCGACCTGTGCCTGCTTTGCGGCAAGTGCGTGGAGGGATGTCCCACCAAAGCCCTGGAAATGAGCGGTCGTGAATGGCCTATGGAAGAACTTATGGCCGTAGTGGAAAAGGAGCGCAAGGTAATGGAAGACAGCGGCGGCGGAGTGACGCTCTGCGGCGGCGAACCCCTGATTCACCCGCAGTACACGCTGGAACTGCTGCGCGAACTGGGTCGCCGGCAATTCCACCGCTGCGTGGACACGACGCTCTATGCCAGCCCCGACACGGTGCGCCGGGTGGCGGCCGAATGCGAATTGCTGCTGGTAGACCTGAAACATATGGACCCTGAGCGGCACCTCCTGTACACAGGCGTTTCCAACGAGCTGATACTGAGCAATCTGCAACTTATCTCGCAACTGGGGAAGCCTTATTGGATACGCATTCCGCTCATCGACAACGTGAATTCCGACCCGGCCAACATCGAGGCCTCGGCCGCCTTCCTGGCCTCGCTGCCACAGCCGCCCCAGATAGTGAACCTGCTGCCCTACCACGACATTGGCAAGGGCAAGCACGAACGGATGGGCACCGAGTACAATCCCAGCCATTTCGATTTTGCCACGCCTTCGGAAGAAACCCAGCAACGTTGCATCGGGCAGTTCTCCGCCCACGGCCTAAAGGCCATCATCGGGGGTTGATTGGCTTTTTCTGAATCTGATTTCCCCAAGCCTGGCTTGGCACTTCCCGAGCCTGGTTTGACACTTCCCGAGTTTGGTTCGGCACTTTCCGGATTCCGGCTTGGGACCTTGAAGACTATTCCCACGAACGGATCTCGAAACTGTCGCCGTCGAACACGCCGTAGGTGAATTCCTTTATCCAGTCGCCCACAATGAGCACACGGCTGCCCGCAGCCAGTTGCAGATCCAGCACGATGTGGCGGTGGCCAAATACATAATATTCGGGCACCGAACGTCCCCCGGCGGCCGCCTGGGCCGAATGTTGCTTGGCAAAGGCCACCAGATATTCCTTGTCTTCGCCCAGATAGCCGGCCGAGCCGTCGCACTTGCGTTTCTCGAAACTGTGGCGCGACCAAGCGTTGCCCAGTTTCATTCCCAGATTGGCCGGCATCAGGTTGGAAAACAGCCACTGATTGAAGCGATTGTTGAAGAACCAGGCCAGGAAACGGGTGCCGAGATGCGGGTCGCCCAGCCCGTCGCCGTGGTCCAGGAAAAAGCGATGGCCCTTGATAAGAGTTTCCATCGGCTGACGGATTACCTCCACGCCTAATTCGTCCTGCACGTAGCTGTAGAGCCAGATATCGTGATTGCCGGCAAACCAGCGCACCGGGATGCCGGCGTCGGTAAACTCGGCCAGCTTGCCAAAGAAGCGGGCATAGCCCTTGGGCACCACGCGACGGTATTCGTACCAGAAATCAATCATATCGCCCATCAGGTACAGGGCCTCGCAATCGGGCCGGATGCTGTCCATCCAGCGCACCAGCCTGCGTTCGTTGTCGCGGACGGGAATGCCGGCCGTCGACCCCAAATGAGCATCGGTCACAAAGTATATTTTCTTTTCCGACATATCCGGTTGATTGTTGTTGATCAAAGCATTCCCAGTTCCAGACGGGCGGCCTCCGACATCATATCCTCGGTCCACTCGGGTTCGAACACCAGCTGTACGTCCACCTGCGTCACGCCCTCGATGCTTTCCACCTTTTGCCGGATATCCTCCAGCAGGTAGTCGGCCATAGGGCACGAGGGAGCCGTCAGCGTCATATCTATGTGCACTTTTCCGTCGTCGCCGACGTCCACCTTGTATATAAGGCCCAGATCGTACACGTTCACCGGTATTTCCGGGTCGAACACCGTCCGCAGCATACGGACAATTTCTTCTTCTATGCGCAGGAAAGTATTTTCCATCTTCGTTAGTTCTTTCGTTTCGGCGAACTGCCTCCGGTTCCGGGCCGGGTGATTCTCTGTCGGAACCTTGCAGCCATCCGACCGTTGGTTCCAGCCCGCGAAGATAAGTCTTTTTCCAAAACCAAGAACGGCTTTGAAACGGTTCACGGATTTTGCGGCTGTTTTGGCCACTTCTAAAGGCGTCCTTGGTCGGCATAGCTGAAATATCGGTTCTCGGCCACAATCACGTGGTCGGCCAGAAACAGTCCCATCGACTTGGCCGCCGTCCTGAGCCGCATCGTCAGGTCGTCGTCGGCCCGGCTGGGCTGGCAGTTTCCCGACGGATGGTTGTGGCAAAGTATGACCACCGTGGCCAGACGGTCTACCGCATACTTGAGCACCAGACGTATGTCCACCACCGTCTCGTTTATTCCGCCCTGACTTATCCGCTTCATATCCAGCAGCTTGTTGGAGGCATTCAAAAACAGGGCCCACGATTCCTCGAACGAGAGGTCCATTAGTCTGGGGCGCATCAGCTGGTAGACGCTCCGGCTGTCGCGCAGCACCGTCCCGGGCGCCGATTCGCCCGACGAGCGGCGTCGGCCCAGTTCGAAAGCGGCCAGTACGGCCACGGCTTTTGCCGGCCCCACCCCCTTGAAACGCCTGGTAAGATCGGTGACGCTCATACGCGCCAGGGTCGCCAGACTGTTGCCGCAGCCGGCCAGCACCCGGCGCGCCAGATCCACCACGGTCTCCTTAGGCGTGCCCGAGCCCAGGATAATGGCCAGCAACTCGGCATCCGACAGGGCCTCCGCGCCCAGCCGCGCCATTTTTTCCCGGGGCCGGTCGGCGGCCGCCCAATCCTTCACGGTGAAGTTCTCTGTACTGGGAAGTGTATCCACCTCGGATTTCTGTAACGATTTGGTTTCAGTTTTCATTTATATCCTTTGTTTTTCAGCAATCAGCGATATTCCAAATTGATCCAGGTCTTTTTCCATAATAGAATTTAAAAATTCCGGTTCCTCTCTACGGGGGAAACCGCTGCCGGTATCCATCGGCCGGCAGGCGCAAAAGTAAACTTTCCCTTTTGCTGCCGAAAATATTTTTCGCTTTATTTTAGTATGGAATTAATATTTGCGTAACTTTGCAGCGACTATGATAAACGGGACACCTACAGGGAACAGCCACGAAGTCCTACAGGCACCTGCCACGGGAATCCAGTGGAACTCTATCGACTAAATGGCATAACCGTTCCTGCCCAGGATGTCGCACTATTAATAACCTTATTCTAACACATCGTCGCTATGCTAACACCAAAACTCTGCCAGATGGCCCTATCGATGCTCGAGGGCCTGAATCCCACCCGCAAAAAACAATTGCTCGAAGCCGTGGGCAACTGCCCCGAAAAGTTGTTCCAAAAAGACCTTCCCGACCTGGACGAGACCTTGGTGTCGCCCGCCTTGAAGGCCTTGCTCGCCGACCGCAGCCTGCTCGAAAGGGCCGACCGCGAACTGGAATTCGCCCAGGACCACCAAATAAGGATAAGCTGGTTCCTGGACGACGACTACCCAAAGCGACTCAAGGAATGTCCCGACGGGCCGCTGCTTGTGTACCGGCGCGGCGATGCCGACCTGGACGCCCGACGCACGCTGGCCGTGGTAGGCACCCGCCGGATGACGGCCTACGGCAAGCAGCAGACCGAAGAGATTCTGCAAGGACTGGCCCAGGTCTGTCCCGACATACTGGTGGTGAGCGGGCTGGCCTACGGCGTAGACAGCTGCGCCCATCGCGAGGCGCTCCGCAACCATCTGCCCACCGTGGGCGTGCTGGCTCACGGGATGGACCGGATCTATCCCACCGCCCACCGTCAGCTGGCTATGGAAATGCTGGAAAACGGCGGCGGGCTGCTCAGCGAAATGCCTTCGGGTACAGAGCCGTTTCCTATGCGCTTCGTGCAGCGCAACCGCATTATTGCCGGCCTGAGCGACGCCTGTCTGGTGGTGGAATCGGCCGACAAGGGCGGGTCGCTGCTCACGGCCGGTATGGCACAAAGCTACAACCGCGAGGTGATGGCCATTCCCGGCCGGCTGTCCGATCCCGTTTCCAAAGGATGCAACCAACTTATACACAAGCACGTGGCTTCGATGATAACCTCGCCCGAAGACATTCTCAAGCTGATGGACTGGGACTTGCCCGAGCAAATCCGGCAAGGGGAACTGTTCTCTGGCAACCCCTCGTACGATTTGGAGCGGCTCACGCCGGCCGTGCGCGAGTTGGTGGGCTGGTTCGAAGACGGCCGCGACTATTCGGTGGACGAACTCTGCACCAAATACCGCCAGCAAGGCACCGACCCCAGTATGGGTTGGCTTATGTCCAACCTGCTCCAGCTGGAAATGGACCACGTGCTGCAATCGCTCCCCGGCAACCGCTACCGCCTGGACAAGGTCTGAGATTCCGCGTCCTTATGCCGTGATTTTCACAGAAGCAGCGACATAATCCCGCGAAAGAACGAAAGAGCGAGACACGATTCACTTTAGTGACCACAACAATCCCAAAAAGGGCCTATATTTGCCGGGAAATACTACTCCTTATATGACAAGCACTTCAAACTCCTACTCCAACGGCTCCGCCCAGGCGGTGCTGGACATTTTCAGGGAACTTAACAACGTGCCGCGGCCCTCGCACCACGAGGAGCAGGCGGCCGACTGGCTCTGCCGCTTTGCCCAGCGTCACGGGCTGGACTACAGCCGCGATGCGCAGAACTGCGTGGTGATACGGAAGCCCGCCAGCCCCGGCTACGAGCACAAGGAACCCCTGGTGATACTCAACCATATGGATATGGTGTGCGTGGCCAATCCGGGGGTAGAATTCAACCCGCTTACCAGCCCCGTCGAGGCCTACGAAGACCAGGGCTGGCTGAAGGCCCGAGGCACTTCGCTCGGCGCCGACAACGGCTTGGGACTGTCGATGGCCCTGGCCGTGCTGCAGGACGACACCCTGCCCCATCCGGCCCTGGAAGTACTCACCACCACCAACGAAGAAGACGGGATGAGCGGCGCCGCCGGCCTGAGTCCCGACTTTATAAGCGGTCGCAAGGTGCTCAACCTCGATTCCGAAGACTACGACACCATTACCGTGGGCGCGGCCGGCGCCTGCCTGCAGCAACACCGCCTGCCATTGCGCACCCTGCCCGCGCCCGAAGGCCTGCTGTTCTGCACCCTGCGCCTGGCCGGCGGACTGGGCGGCCATTCCGGCGTGGACATAAACAAGGGCCGGGCCAATGCCAACCACGAGCTGGCCTGTCTTATCGGGCAGCTGGCACAGGAATTCCCCTTGAGCATACATCGGATGGACGGCGGCGAGGCCAACGCCTCCATTGCCTCGGCGGCCGAGGCGGTGCTGGGCATTCCATCAGAAATGAAAGAGGCCTTCGAAGTGAAAATAAAACAGGAAGCCGTCCGCCTTCAAACGGCTTACGCCCAGACCGACCCCGGCTTAAGACTGACGCTGGAATTCCTGTCGGAAGGGCAATCAGAACAGCAGCCCGAGCAACAGCTGGGCAAACCCACCGACGGGCACTCTGGGAACCGCCCCGCCACCATTCTGCACCCCGACGATGCTGCCCGTATCGTCAAAGCCCTGTCGCTCATTCCCAGCGGCGTTACCAATCCCCTCGGATGCCCGGCCGACGTCACCCCCGTCACCAGCAACAATCTGGGCATTGTCCGTACCGAAAGCGACTGCCTGTGTCTGTCCACCCACACCCGCAGTTTCTCGGGCCAGGCGATGGACGGTCTGTCGGACGACATTTGCCGGCTGCTCAAAGAACATTGCCCCGGCGCCACCAGCACCCGGGTGATGCGGGCCCCGGCCTGGCGCGAAAAGGACGGATCGGCTTATATAAACAAGGTGTCGGACACGTTCCGGGAAGTGCTCGGATTCCGGCCCCGCCCCGTAGAGATGCATTTTGTGCTGGAGGCCGGCTACTACGTAGACAAATACCCCGGCATAGAGATCGCCTGCATCGGGCCGCGCATCGTGTGTCCCCACTCCACCGAAGAACGGGCCGAACTGTCTACCGTAGAGAACATCTGGAAAGTGGTGAAGCGCCTGTTGGAAAATTGGTAAACTGTTTTACTATTCAAGGGAGAAATAAAAAGTATTTTACCGATATTTGCGCCGCTAAAAAACCAAGACTATGCAAAAAGATATTTTCGACAAAATCAAGCAATCCACGGGTGGTCCCATCGGACAGTATCGCGAAAAGGCCGACGGCTATTTCGCTTTTCCGAAACTGGAAGGAGAACTGGGTCCCCATATGCGTTTCAACGGCAAAGAAGTCCTCTGCTGGAGCCTGAACAACTATCTGGGCCTGGCCAACCATCCCGAAATCCGCAAGGTGGACGGCGAGGCGGCCGTGCGCTGGGGAATGGCCTACCCGATGGGCAGCCGAATGATGACCGGACAGACCGCCCTGCACGAAAAGCTGGAGCAGAAGCTGGCCGCCTTCGAGAAAAAAGAAGCCGCTTTCCAGTTTAACTTTGGCTATCAGGGCATTGTATCCACCATCGATTCGCTGGTGAGCCGCCACGACGTGATTGTGTACGACGCCGAATGCCACGCCTGCCTGCTGGACGGCATCCGCCTGCACATTGGCAGCAAATACAAATTCCGCCACAACGACATCGTCGACTGCGAACGCGTGCTGGCCCGCGCCTGTGCCGAGGCCGACAAGAACGGCGGCGGCGTGCTGGTGATAACCGAGGGTGTGTTCGGTATGACGGGCGCCCTGGGTATGCTCGACAAGATCGTGGCCCTCAAAGCCAAATACAATTTCCGCTTCCTTATAGACGACGCCCACGGATTCGGCGTGATGGGCCCCCACGGCCGCGGCACCTCGGAACACTTCGGCGTAATGGACGGCGTGGACCTCTACATCGGTGCCTATGCCAAGTCGATGGCCACCATTGGCGGTTTCGTGGCTTCCGAAAAAGACATCATCACCTATCTGCGCTACAATATGCGCTCGCAGATGTATGCCAAGTCGCTGCCTATGCCCATTGTGGAAGGTTGCCTGAAGCGTCTTGAAATAATCGACAGTCCCGAAGGCGACGAACGCCGTGCCCAGCTGTGGCGCGTTACCCGCCGCCTGCAGGAAGGCTTCCGCGAACTGGGCTACACCATCGGCCCGGCCGAGGCCTGCGTCACGCCGGTGCATCTGGCCTGCGGCATAAACCAGGCCACCAACATCGCGATGGACCTGCGCGAGAACTACCAGATTTTCTGCTCCATCGTCACCTACCCCGTCATTCCGCCGGGAATGCTCATTTTCCGCATCATTTCCACCGCGGCCCACACCTTGGACGACGTGGAGCGCACGCTGGCGGCCTTCAAGGACATCAAGCTGCGCCTGGACCGCGGCGACTACGACCGCGAGATTCCCGACATCGTGAAGACGCTCAAGAAGGACTGAGCCTTTTCCTGACAGGATACATCCCGAGAGCGAAACCGCCGACCCGCTTACGGTCCGGTCCTCTTTGGGGAAAGTAGTCCGAATACAAAAAGCGAACCCGGCTTTCACCTGGCTCGCTTTTTGTGTGCGATGCCACGACCTCTATGGTCCATCAAAAGTTTTATCCGGCAGGCACACACAATAAAAACCGATTTTTGCGTTATTGGTATTTGAATGAAGGCATTTTACATTTTGGTTTCCCGGGCGGCGGACGGCATCGGACTCTGCCGCGGCGGGCGGAGCGCGGACAAGGCACGCAGTTTCGCGGGCCGCATTATGCCCGGCAGTCCGCGTGAAAGCGGCAGACGGAGCGCGGGAAAGGTACGCAGCGCCGGCAGGCGGCTTCCGGTTCCCGGACGCCGTGCGCTGCCTGCGGCGGTGCTTTTTCTGCTGGCACTGCTTGTCAGCCCAGCGGCCCGCGCCCAGTTCGACGGCATCTGGACCCAGTATATGTTCCAGTCGGGGCTGTACAACCCCGGCGGCATTGCCCTGAATTCCGATTTGAATGTAAACCTGAGCCTGAGGGAACAATGGACCTCGTTCACCAACGCCCCCAGCACCTTTGCCCTGCACGTGAGCGCCCCGGTACGCACCGGAAAGCGCGTAAGCGGCCTGGGCCTGATGATGATGAACGAAAGCATAGGCCTGTTCCAGACACAGCTGTTCCAGCTGCAGTACGCCTACAAGACTTCGCTTTGGGGCGGACAGCTGAGCGCCGGTCTGCAGGGAGGCATCCTGCAGGAGAACTTCGATTCCGACGGCATCTACATTCCCACCTCCGACTACCACAGCCAGCACGACGAGGCCATTCCCGACGGCGCGCTGGACGGTATGATTCCCGACTTCAGCCTGGGCCTGTGGTATGTGCACGGTCCCTGGTATACCGGACTTTCGTGCTCGCACCTGTTGGGAGGCACCGTCAAGCTGAACGAGGAAGAGAGCACCGCCGAAACCGACGCCGCCACCCTGAAGGTGTCGCGCACAATTTATTTTACGGGCGGATACAATATTCAATTGAAGAATCCGTTATTGTGCCTGCAACCCTCCGTCCGGGTACAGTCGGACCTGGTGGCGGTGCAGGCCGACGTGGCCGCGCTGCTCACCTACCGCCGGCAGTTCTGGGGCGGGCTGGGCTGGCGACCGGGCAGCGCGCTGGCCGTAATGGCCGGCACCACCTTCGACTTCGGTCTGTCGGTGGGCTATTCCTACGACATCAGCCTGACGCGCGTGGACGGGTCGCACGAGGTGTTCATCGGCTACCGCAAAAAGCTGAACACCGCCAAAGTGAACAAGTATCAGAAAAGTATACGCATCTTATGAACAAAGTAAATTCTGCCATTCTTCTGGGAGCCGGGCTGTGCCTGGCTGCCTGCAGTTCGTACGACAACGGTGAGCTGACGGGGGTCAGGTCGTCGTCCTGGAACGAGCCGAACCCCTACGGAATGGTGCTCGTCAAACAGGGCTCCTTCGAGCTCGGCCAGTCGGAGACCGACAGTATCTGGGGCACGCAGACGCCCGCCAAATCGGTGTCGGTGGCCTCGTTCTGGATGGACGAGACCGAAATAACCAACGGTCAGTACAAACAGTTCATCAAATACGTCACCGACTCCATTATCCGCGAGAAGCTGGCCGACCCGGCCTACGGCGGCAACGACGAATTCAAGATTACCGAAGACGAGATGGGCGACCCCCTGCCCAAGCCCTACCTTAACTGGAAGCTGCCCATTCCCGACCGCCGCCGCGCCACCGAAGAAGAGCTCACCGCCCTGGACTACCTGCGGGAACCCGATCCCATTCTGGGCGGCTACCGGCTCAAGACCGAGCTCATCACCTACCAGTACGAATGGTACGACTACGAGCAGGCGGCCAAGCGGGCCAACCAGCTGAATATGCTCAAGCGGGTGCGCAACACCGACATCGACCCCGCCACCCTGCCCCAGGTAATCATAAGCAAGGACACCGCCTACTACGACGAGAACGGCAACATCGTGCGCGAGACCATCACGCGTCCGCTCACGTCGCGCTACGATTTCCTGAACACCTACATCGTGGAGATTTACCCCGACACCACCGTCTGGGTAAACGATTTCGAGAACAGCTACTCGCTGCCCTACCTGAAGAACTACTTCTCGCACCCCGGCTACGTGGCCCATCCCGTGGTGGGCGTCTCGTGGGAACAGGCCCGTGCCTTCTGCCACTGGCGCACCCAGTCGCTCAACAGCGTGCTCAAGCAGCGCGGCCAGGAAGTGCTGGAATACCGTCTGCCCACCGAAGCCGAATGGGAATATGCCGCCCGCGGCCAGAAAACCGAGACCCGCTTCCCCTGGAAGGGCAACTACGCCGACACCGAGAAGGGCTGCTACTATGCCAACTTCAAGCCTGCCAAAGGCAATTTCTCGAAGGACGGCAGCCTGATTCCCGCCAAGGTGGCCTCGTTCCCTGCCAACGAATACGGCCTGTACGATATGGCCGGCAACGTGGCCGAATGGACGTCCACCACCTGGAGCGCCTCGGCCTACGAGGAAATGAACGACATCAATCCGGAGTATGCCTACCGCACCTTCTCCAACGAGCCCTACCTGACCAAGCGCAAAGTGGTGCGCGGCGGTTCGTGGAAAGACGCGGCGCCCTTTATCCAGGTGAACACCCGCACCTACGAATACCAGAACGAAACCCGCTCGTACATAGGGTTCCGCTGCGTGCGCAGCCAGATCGGCGGCGGCACGTCCAAATAGCAAATTCACTTTTTCACATACGATTATGGCTGACGAAAAGAAAAAATCCGGACTCCGCGCGTTTCTGGACAGTTATAAAGGAAAAACTCTGTTCAACTATTTCTATGGCTTCGGCGCTGCCGTGGCCATTCTGGGCACCCTGTTCAAGATTCTTCACCTGGACGGTGCCAACATTATGCTGGCCGTGGGTCTGGGCACCGAGGTGCTTATGTTTGCCATCTCGGCTTTTGAGCCGCCCTTCCGCCAGTACCGCTGGGACGAGGTGTTTCCCGTACTCAAGTCGGGCGATCCCAACGACCGTCCTTCGTTCGAGGGCGGACAGATGATGGCCGGAATGCCCGCGATGAACGTTAGCGCGCCGGTGGCGGAAACGGCCGTTTCCGACGAGAACGACAATGCGCCCCTGAGCCGCGAGGCCATCGCGGCGCAGGCCGCGATGGCCCAGGCCGCCGCACAGGCGGCCCTGGCCGCGCAAGCGGCCGCGGCCACCGCCGGTCCGGCACCCGAAAGCATTCAGGCCGGTGCTCCCGCCACAATCCAGGCCGTCCCTACGTCCAACCAGCCCGAAATGGCCCAGGTAACCATTGCCCAGGCCACCGTAGCCCAGGCTTCGCTGCCCGTCGACCTGACGGCCAAGGCGCCGCTCGTGAGCCTGTCGGACAAGGAAGCCCACACCCTGGAAGCCAGCCTGAAGGAATACATCGAGAATATGGACACGATGAACCTGCACCTGCGCGGCCTGAACACCATCTACGAAATCCAGCTCAAGAGCATCAGTTCGCAGATAGACACCATCGACAAGATAAACCAGGGCCTGGTGAACATCCGCAGTATGTACGAGGGCTCGGCCAACGACAGCGAGCGCTTCCTGTCCGAAACCGAGTCGATGGCCAACAACCTGTCCAGCCTGAACCAGATTTACGGCCGGATGCTGCAGGCTATGATGACCTCCACGCCCTTCCCCGGAATGCCTTCCGAGCCGGCCAAGGCCGAAACGCCCAAGGCCTGAGCACTCCGGTAATCCTTTACCCAAAGACAAGCCGCCGTTCCCAAACGGACAGCGGCGCCAGACAAACAGAAAATCAATCTAACAAGCCCATAAGCTATGGCTGCATCAAACGCCCCCGAGACCCCCAGACAAAAGATGATCGGTCTGATGTACATAATGTTGCTATGTATGCTGGCCCTGAACGTGTCGTCCGACGTGCTGGGCGGTTTCGAACTGGTCGAGGACAGTCTGCTGCGCAGCACCCAGAACGCCAGCCAGCAGAACCAGGCCCTTTACCACGAACTGGACGCCGCCTACGAGCAGAATCCCGAAAAGAGCGGCGAATCGTATATGAAGGCCCGCGAAGTAAAGGTGCTGGCCGATTCGATGTACAACTACATAGAGTCCCTCAAGTGGGAGATTGCCCGCAAGGCCGACGGCAAGAACGCCGACATCTACAACATACAGAAACGCGAGGACGTGAACGCGCCCGCCGTGGTGATGCTGCCGCCCACCGGCACCAAGGGCCGCGAACTGGCCCTGCAGATGGAAACCTTCCGCGAGCATATGACCGCGATGATCACCGACAGCCTCAAGCAGAAGGTCATCCTGGACAACTTCACCACCGAGCCCTCGGACCGAGCCAAGGCCGACGGCCAGGACTGGGAGACCTCTATGTTCGACAATATGCCCGTGAGCGCCGTGCTCACCTTCTTCTCCAAGCTGCAGAACGACATCCGCTACGCCGAGGGCGAGGTGCTCCACACCCTTAACAGCGACATCGACGTAGGCGACTTCCGCGTGAACCAGATAAAGGCCTACGTCATTCCCAATTCGCAGAACATAGTACGCGGCAACACCTACCGGGCCAACATCGTGCTCAGCGCCGAAGACTCCACGCAGCGTCCGCACATCTATGTGAACGGGCAAGAACTGCCTATGGACAAGAACGGCCTGTACGAGCTGTACGCCGCCAAGAGCGGCAGCTATCCCGTGAAGGGCCACATAGAGCTGCAGCACGGCGACGGTTCGGTGCGCAGCTATGCCTTCGACGAGCAGTTCACGGTGGTGGAACCCACGGCCACCGTCTCGAACACGATGATGAACGTGCTCTACGCCGGCATCGAGAACCGGCTTAGCATTTCGGTGCCGGGCGTGCCGGGCAACCTGGTGCAGGCCTCGGTGAACAACGGAACGCTCCGGCGGGCCGGCAACGACTGGATTGCCACGCCCACCGACATAAACCGCGAGTGCATCGTCAACGTAAACGCCACGATGGACGGCCGCACCCAGAACGTAGCCAAGATGCCCTTCCGCGTGCGTCCGCTGCCCGAGCCCCGTGCCTTCATCGAATACAAGGACGAGAACGGCGTGGTGCGCAAATACCGCGGCGGCACGGGCTTCGCCAAAAAGAACATAATGGACGCGCCGGGCATCATTGCCGCCCTCGACGACGACCTGCTGGACGTGCCTTTCCGGGTGCTTTCGTTCGAGACGCTCATCTACGACTCGATGGGCAACACCAACGTGGAAGTGTCGCAGGGCGCCGACTTCTCGGCCCGGCAGAAATCGCAGATACGGGCCCTGGGCCGCGGCAAGCGTTTCTTTATCTCGCGCATCAAGGCGATGGGTCCCGACAACATAGAGCAGACGCTTTCGCCTATGGAAATCATCATCAACTGACCCGCGGTTGAACCCCACTCAATTCCTTCAGACTATGAACATCAAATCCTCTCTATTGGTCCTGACGGTCGTCCTTGGAACGGCCGCGGCCACCGCCCAGTCCAACAGCACGCTTTCCACGGTGGACATTTCTTCCAACAAGCTGGCTCCCGCCCGCGGCGTGTCGGCCGACGACATCACCTGGCAGCGCGACGTCTACCGTATGCTCGACCTTACCAAAGAGGCCAACGCGCCCCTGTACTTCCCGCCCCAGCCAGACGGCCAGCGGATGAACCTGTTCTCGCTGCTGTTCGAGAACGTGGCCAATGGCGGAATAACGGTCTACGACTACCTGGACGGCAAGGAGATATTCTCGGAAGAATACAAGGTGAAGTTCGACGAGCTGCTCAACCGTTTCTGGATTCCCTTCGAGACCAAGCCCAGTCCCCAGAATCCCAAGGACACCCTGTATATCGTTGAGCCGGCCGACATTCCCAGCAACGAGGTAACGCTCTACTATGTAAAGGAAATCTACTATCTGGACCAGAGCACGTCGACGGTGCGCACCAAGGTCATAAGCCTGTGCCCGGTGCTGGTGCGCGAGGACGAGACGGGCGAAACGCGCAAGTATCCGCTCTTCTGGGTTCCCTTCGAGGATGTGCGCGACCTGCTGGCCACCCACTACATAAGCACCAGCAGCTACAACGCCGCCAGCCGCACCACCATCTACGACTACGTGGTGGGCCGCCGCTACCAAGGCGACATCTACAAGGTATACAACCTTCAGAACCAGAATATTATGGACTACTGCAGCACGCCCGAGGAAATTGCCGCCGAGCAGGCGCGCCTGGAACAGGAGCTGCAGGATATGACCAATTCGCTGTGGCTGGAACCCCAAGGCAAGGCCATCGAACGCGAGAAAGCAGCGGAGGAGAAAGACACTCCCGACCGGAAGCGTTCCAAAAAGGCGAAAGACCGCCCATAGACAAACGGCCCTATGAATCACGATTATTGCATCATTATGAGCGGCGGCATAGGCAGCCGCTTCTGGCCGGCCAGCCGGTCGGCGCGTCCCAAGCAGTTCCTGGACTTCTTCGGGACGGGCAAATCGCTTATCCAGCAGACGTTCGACCGCTTTGAGCAACTCATTCCGGCCGAAAACATATTCGTAGTCACCAACCAGGCCTACCGCGACCTGACGCTGGAGCAGCTGCCCAAGCTCCGGCCGGAACAGGTGCTGCTGGAACCCTGCCGTCGCAACACGGCCCCCTGCATTGCCTTTGCCGCCCACCATCTGCGGGCCATCGATCCGCAGGCCAATATGGTGGTGGCGCCGTCAGACCACCTTATTCTGAAGGAAGCCGAATTCATCGAAGCCATACGGCGAGGACTGGACTTTGTGCAGCGGCACGACGCCCTGCTGACGCTGGGCATACAGCCCAACCGCCCCGAAACCGGCTACGGCTACATACAACGCAGCCACGACTGCCTGGACGGATTCACCAAGGTGAAAGCCTTCACCGAGAAACCCAACCTGGAACTGGCCAAAGCCTTTCTGGACAGCGGCGACTTCTACTGGAATTCGGGCATATTTATGTGGAACGTGCAAAGCATCCTCGATGCCTTCGACCGCTACCTGCCCGAAGTGGCCCAGGCCTTCGGCAAAGGCCGCGACCGTTTCGGCACCGCGCAGGAACAGGATTTCATCGAAGAGATGTTCCCCTCCTGCCCCGGCATTTCCATCGACTACGGCATTATGGAAAAGGCCTCGAACGTGTATGTGCAGCCCGGCGACTTTGCCTGGTCCGACCTGGGCACCTGGGGCTCGCTGCACGAGCTGTCCGAAAAGGATGCCGACGGCAACGCCGTCCTGAAAGGCAAAGCCCTGTATTACAACAGCCACCGCAACATTGTGTCGCTGCCCGAGGGTCAGCTGGCCGTGCTGCAGGACCTGGACGGATACATTGTCTCGCTGGCCGGGAACGTGCTTATGGTGTGCCGCGAGAAAGACGAGCAGGAAATACGCCAGTTCGTCATAGACTCGGGTATGAAATTCGGCGAAGAATTCGTTTGATTTTTCTATCTTCGCGCCCTACACGAAAACGTATGATAGGACAGGAAGATACAGGCTTGGTGCTTCGCACCGACAATCTGGTAAAACGATACCGCAAGCGCACGGTGGTGGACCACGTGTCCATCGAACTGCACCAGGGAGAGATAGTAGGTCTGCTGGGGCCCAACGGCGCCGGCAAGACCACCACGTTTTATATGACCACCGGGCTGGTGGTGCCCAACGAAGGACGCATCTTCCTGGGCGACACCGACATAACCGAATATCCCGTGTACAAGCGCGCCCAGGCGGGCGTGGGCTACCTGGCCCAGGAAGCCTCGGTGTTCCGCAAGATGAGCGTCGAGGACAACATCCTTTCCGTGCTGGAAATGACCAATCTCAGCCGGGCCGAGCAGCTGGAGCAGCTGGAGGAGCTCATTGCGGAATTCCATCTGACCAAGGTGCGCAAGAACCTGGGCGACCGCCTGTCGGGCGGCGAACGGCGTCGCACCGAAATTGCCCGCTGCCTGGCCATCCGGCCCAAGTTCATTATGCTGGACGAGCCTTTCGCCGGCGTCGACCCCATTGCCGTGGACGACATCCAGTCCATCGTGGCCAATCTGGTTACCAAGAACATAGGCATCCTTATCACCGACCACAACGTGCGCGAGACGCTGTCCATCACCGACCGCGCCTATATGCTGTTCGACGGCAAGATACGCTTCCAAGGCACGCCCGAAGAGCTGGCCGCCAACGAAATTGTAAGGCGCAACTACCTGGGAATGAACTTTGAGCTGGTCCGCACCCGCGCCGTGGAGCGCGACGAGCACGGCAACCGCATCCGCCGCAAGGAAGACTGATTCCACCGCTATGGACACCTGGAAAGCCAATCTGGAAGAGACCAAGCACCACTACACCGACTGGTGGCAGCACAAGGGTTGCGTACTGAATATGTGGGAGCACTTCCAGCAAGGAGTGGTCCCTCACGCCGACGTCCCCGTTCCACCTGCTCCCAAAAGCCTGGACCAGAAGTGGTTCGACCCCGAGTGGCGGGCCGGCTACCTGGACTGGTACGTGGCCCACAGCTGTCTGAAAGCCGATATGCTGCCCGTGGCCAACACCCAGCTGGGGCCGGGTTCGCTGGCGGCCATTCTGGGCGGACGGCTCGAAGGCGGCGAAGACACCATCTGGATACACCCCGATCCCGATTTCCGCGACGACATCCGATTCAATCCCGACAACGCGGCCTGGAAGCTCCACAAAGACCTGCTGCGCGCCTGCAAGGCCAAGGCCCGGGGCCACTATTACGTGGGTATGCCCGACCTGATGGAGGGCCTGGACGTGCTGGCCGCCCTCAAGGGCACCGACCGCACCCTGCTCGACCTGATGACCCAGCCCGACACCGTGCTGCGCCAGATGCAGCAGATAAACGACATTTACTTCCGGGTGTTCGACGAGCTGTACGACATTATCCGCGAGGGCGACGAAATGGCCTTCTGCTATTTCTCGGCCTGGGCACCCGGCAAGATGACCAAGCTGCAGTGCGACATTTCCACGATGATAAGCGAGGCCGACTACCGCCGTTTCGTGCAGCCCTTCATCCGCGAGCAGTGCCGCCGGATTCCCTATACCCTGTACCACCTGGACGGCGTGGGTGCTATGCGTCACCTGCCTGCCCTGCTCGAGATAGACGAGCTGAAGGCCATCCAGTGGACGCCCGGCGTGGGCGAGCCCCAGGGCGGCAGCCCCAAATGGTACGAGCTGTACCGCCGCATCCTGTCCGGCGGCAAGAGCCTGATGGCCTGCTGGGTCACCGTAGACGAGCTCAAGCCCCTGCTCGATGCCGTCGGCACCGAAGGTGTCCACCTGGAAATGGATTTCCACAACGAACAAGAAGTAGAACAAGCAATAAAGATTATGGAAGAATTCAAATCAACCGACACTTGCCCCTGCTGCGGCAAGCACGAAGTCATTTCTGTAAACACCCCATCCGAAAAACGCTTTGCGACCAGACAGCCTTCGCTCACCGAACTCCTGAAAGAGCGCATCGTGGTGCTGGACGGTGCCCAGGGCACCACCATACAGCAGTACCAGCTTACCGAGGAGCAGTTCCGCGGCCGGCAGTTTGCCCACATCGGCCACCAGGTGAAAGGGTGCAACGACCTGCTCAACCTGACGATGCCGGGCATTATAGCCGACCTGCAGCGCCGCTTCATCGAGGCGGGGGCCAACCTGGTCACCACCACCACCTTCAATGCCCAGCGGGTGTCGCTCCAGGGCTTCCATATGGAAGACAAGGTGCGCGACATAAACCTGGCCTCGGCAGCCATTGCCCGCGGAATGGTCGGCCTCTACTCCACTCCCGAGCAGCCCGTGTACGTGGCCGGCGGCGTGGGACCGACGTCCAAGTGCCTCACCCTGGGCGACATAAGCAAACAGGAACTTTTCGATGCCTATTACGAACAGATACAGGCCCTGGTGGACGGCGGCGTAGACTGCCTGCTTATCGAGACCATCTTCGATTTCGAGAACGCCAAGACTGCCCTGGAGGCCTTCAAGAAAACCGGCAGCGACATTCCCGTGATAATGAGTTTCACCATAAAGGACCCCAAGGGATTCAATATGCTCGGCCAGGACCTGCTGCAGTGCATGCTCTCGCTCAAGGACGAGAAGCAGGTGATTGCCGTGGGCCTGAACTGCTCGCTGGGCGCCGAGATGATGCTGCCCTTCCTGCGCAAGATAGCCGCCAACGTGCCCCAGTATGTCATTGCCTTCCCCAACGCCGGCCTGCCCGACAAGGACGGCAAGTACAGCCAGACGCCCAAGATGATGCAGAAAGTGGTGTGGCCCCTTATCGAAGACCACGTGGTGAACATCATCGGCGGATGCTGCGGCACCGACGACAGCCACATCCGCGAAATTGCCAAACTGGTAAAGGCCGACGAAGGCCTGTGGGTAAGCCCGCACAAACCCGGCATCGCCCCCCTGCAGCAGGAAGTGAGCGCCGAAATGGAACAGCAGGCTTCCCAGGCCGAAAAGCAGGTTTCGCCGGCCGCCGCGGCCTATGCCGAAGCCTCCAAGCAGGCTCAGGCAGCCGAACAGCCGGCCGCCGGCGACGACGCCTTGTTCCAGGCCATCCTCAAAGGCAAGCTGCCCGAGGCGCAGGAAGCCACCCGGCAAGCCATCGACAAGGGCATCGGAGCCCAGGACATCATAAACGGCCCGATGATAGGGGCTATGAGCGAAATCGGCCAGCAGTTCCAGGACGGCAAGGCCTACGTGCCCCAGCTGCTTATGGCGGCCCGGGCCATGAAGGGCGCTATGGAGCTGCTCAAGCCGCTTATGGCCGGTCAGAAGGTGGAAACGCTGGGCAAGGTGGTCATCGGTACCGTCAAGGGCGACCTGCACGACATCGGCAAGAACCTGGTGGCCTCGATGCTCGAGGGCTGCGGATTCGAAGTGGTGAACATAGGCGTGGACGTCTCCAAGGAAAAATTCGTCGAAGCCATCCGCGAACAGCAGGCCGACATCCTGTGTATGAGCGCCCTGCTCACCACCACGATGCCCCAGATGAAAGAAGTGCTCCAGGCCCTCTCCGACGCCGGCGTCCGTGCCCAGGTTAAAGTAATGGTGGGCGGCGCTCCGCTCAGCCAGGAATTTGCCGACGAAATCGGGGCCGACGGCTACAGCGACAACGCCAACAGCGCCGTGGCCCTGGCCAAGCGTCTGATGGGGAAGTAGGATGGACGCGTTAGGTAGAAGTACAAACTATTAAAATATAACCATATGACTTTCAATGCCTTCCGAAAGAAGGCCCTGGCCGCATTGTTCCTGTCGCTGATGGGGTTTGGTTTTCGTGCCCAGGCACAGGAATTCGATTATTCGGCCCAATTGTTTCCGCGTCAGATGGAAAAACTGAGCCGTGGCCTTTGCGGTGTAGCTGTGTCCGACACCGAAGCTTATCTTTCGTGGCGCCTGCTGGCCACCGATGCCGCCGACGTGGCCTTCGACCTCTGGCGTCAGGACGGCGAGTCGTATGTAAAACTGAATTCGGAGCCGCTCACGCAGGGCACCAACTTCACCGACCGCGCTTACCGTTCCGACGCTGCCGCCACCTACTGGGTTACCGTCTGCGAAGCGGGGAAAACCGATAAGCCGGCCGCCGAAAAGCAGAAAAGCGGTAAAAAGTCTTCCGACGAGTCGGCCGTCGAACCCGGCAGCCGCTTTACCCTGGCGGCCAACAGCGTAGGCAAGAACTACATAAGCATTCCCCTGCAGACACCCGAACGCCACACGCCCGGCGACTGTTCCGTGGGCGACCTGGACGGCGACGGCCAGTACGAGATTGTGGTAAAGCAGGAACAGACTCCCCGCGACAATTCGGGTGGCGGAATGACGGGCGAAACTATGCTGGAAGCCTACCGTATGGACGGTACTTTCCTATGGCGCATCAATCTGGGCAAGAACATACGCGAAGGCGCCCACTATACGCAGTTTATGGTATACGACCTCGATGGCGACGGCAAGGCCGAAGTAGTATGCAAGACCGCCGACGGCACCACCGACGGGCTGGGCCAGGTGCTGGGCGATTCCACGGCCGACTGGCGGCAGAAAGCCCCCAATCGCCCGGCGTCGGAGCTGCCCCAGGCCCGTCGTTCCCGAGACAGCCGCCAGCCCGGCCAAGCCCGGCCCGGATCCGACGGCCGACGTCCCGACGGTCAAGGCCCCCAAGGCCAGGACAACCGGCGGCCCGACCAAGCCCAAGCGCAGCCCGACGGCCGTCAGCCCCAGGCAAACGAGGCCGACGAAGCCAAGGCCCGCGAACGCCTGGCCTACTGGCACCAACGGATGGAAAGCTATATGCTGCGCGGCGAGGAAACGCCCCAGGCCCTGCGCGACTCCTTTATGGCCGAGGCCCGCGAACTGAACCTGTTCAAATATATGCAGCGCGAACAAGGCAACCGAGGCGGCGGTCACATACTGAGCGGTCCGGAATACCTTACCGTGTTCAGCGGCGAAACCGGAGCCGCCCTCAAGACCGTCGACTATGTGCCTTCTCGTGTACCCGACGGCAAACTCAATCCCAGCGCCGACGAGCTCAAGGCCGTCTGGGGCGACGGCAACGGCAACCGCAGCGACCGCTACCTGGCCTGTGTGGCCTATCTGGACGGCCGCCGGCCCAGCGTGGTGATGTGCCGCGGCTACTACACCCGCAGCGTGCTGGCCGCCTGGGACTGGCGCGACGGCGAGCTTAGCCTGCGCTGGGTATTCGACAGCGACGATTCCGCCCATCCCGAAAACCGCATTTTCCGCGGCCAGGGCAACCACAACCTGTCGGTCGCCGACGTGGACGGCGATGGATTCGACGAAATCATTTACGGAAATATGGTGGTGGACCACGACGGCACCGGCCTCTACTCCACCCGCATTGGCCACGCCGACGCTATGCACGTAGGCGACCTGGATCCCGAAAGGCCCGGGCTGGAAGTGTTCAATTCACAGGAGCCCGTGGGGGCCTACGGAATGAATTTCCGCAACGCCGGCACCGGCGAAATCTATTGGAACGTCCCCACCGACAGCGCGGCCGTGTCACACGAAACCAAGCAGCAAGGCCCCGGTCGGGCCGTGGCTTTCGACATAGACCCGCGTTACCCGGGCAGCGAATGCTGGGTGTTCGGCGGCGGCATAAGCGGCCTGTACACGTGCAAGGGCGAAAAGATATCCGACCGCACTCCGCGCACCTGCAATTTTGCCGTGTGGTGGGATGCCGACCCGCAGCGCGAACTGCTCGACCGGAACGTCATCTCCAAATACAACTGGGAAACCGACCAGGTGGAAACCCTGTTCGAAGCCGAGGGATGTACCTCGAACAACGGCACCAAGGCTACGCCTGCACTGAGCGCCGACCTGTTCGGCGACTGGCGCGAGGAAGTGATGCTCCGTACCCGCGACAACAAGGAACTGCGCATCTACTTTACCACCATTCCCTGCGACACCCGCCGCGTGACGCTGATGCACGACCCCGTCTACCGTCTGGGCATTGCCTGGCAGAACGTGGCCTACAACATTCCGCCACACGTCAGCTATTATATGAAGTAACTGGTCAGCGCCCCGTGGCCGCTTGGTACTGGCTCACGGCCTTCTGATAGGCAATGTGGGCATCGGCTACCTTGTCCTGTCCCTGACGGAAAGCGGTCTGTGCCTGCATCCATTCGGCAGCCGTGCTGCGACCGGCCCGGAAATTGAATTCGGCCTCGGTGAGCCGGCGCTGCAACAGTTCCACCGACGAGCCGGCCAGCTGCAACTGCTGCCAAGCCGTTTCCAGTTCCACCCAGGCCTTGCGGGCCCGAAGCAGAAGCTGTTGGTCCAGGTAGGCCCGGTTGTTTTCGGCCTTCTGCTGCTCGTAGCCCAGCCGCTCCACCTTGCGCGAAGTCTTGCCCCAGTCGGTAAGCGGAATGCTCACCGTGGCAAACACGGCGCCGTTGGCCTTGGGGTCGTTCACCAGCCGGCCATAACCGTAGGATCCGCCTATGCCCAGCTGCGGAAGCGCCTCGCCCAGCGCCATTTTCTTTTCCAGTTCCTTGGCCTGCACCGACAGTTCCAGCAGACGCGCCTCGTCGGTCTGGGCCATCACTTCTGACTCCTCCACATAATAGGCCTCGGGGGGCTGGGGATTCTCCAGCCGGTCGCCGAGACGGATGGAGTCGATGTAAGGGTATTCCGACATCGTGTCGGGCCGCAGCGTATAGGCATAGCCTATCTGGTTAAGCAGGTTCATCTTGCTTAGGCGGATGCCGCCTTCGAGCGTCAGGCAGTCCGACCTAAGGCCGTCGCGCCGCTGCTGTATCTCCGTCAGGTCGGCCGGTTTGGCCAGCCCGGCATCGACGGCCGCCGAAAGGGCCTTGTACAAGGTGTCGGCCAGGTTCAGGCCTTCGTGCAGCAACGACCGCTTTTCCTCGAGCGACACCGTCTGCCAATACGCCTCCTCCACCTTCAGGCGGCTGTCGCGGCCCTCCATCGAGGCCTTCAGCGTGGCGGCATCCACGGCCAGCGACGCCAGCCGGTTGCCGTTCACAATGCGGCCACCGGCATAGAGAGGCTGCATCAGGGTCACCGCCATCGTATATCCCTGATCCAACGCCGTATAGGTAGTGGAAATATCGTAGGCGGCGGCATAGCCCTCTACATAGGCGCGCATCTGACGGGCATCGGCCGACTCGCCCTGCAGCACGTCGTCCAGGCCCAATTCAATGAACGGACTCACCGCCTTGAAGGCGAAGGCCTGCGCCTTTACCGTTGGGAACCAAGCCCATACGGCTTCCTTTTTCTGTGCCTCGGCAGCCATAATGTCCAGACGGGCATTCTTGGCCGAAACGTCTTCCCGGGCAGCCTGCTCCAGGCAGTCGGCCAGCGAGAGCGACACCTGGGCTCTCAGGAATCCGGGAATAGCCGCCAACAGCAGCAGCAGGCAAACCATTGCCGACGCCCCTGTCGTTCCGGCACGGCAGCCAGCAAAGGATTCACAAACCTCGCGCAAGTTTTTCCGGCGTCCTTTCGGATAGCAGTGCCTGGAAATGCCGCCGATATGATGTCTGTTTCCTGTCATTCCTTTTCGTTTTCGGCCTGGGTGCACAGCGGAGGCACCGTCGGCTGATTCTTGAACAACTGCCAGTAGGCCACCGGCATTATAAGCACAATAAGCGCGATGGACAGCACCACGCCCAGGCAAATGGTAACGCCCATCGGCTGCCACAGCAAGTCGCCCCGCAGCACCATAGGCAACACGCCCAGGGCCGTGGTGCACGAGGTCAGGAAAATGGGAGTCATACGCCGCTTGCCGGCCTCCATCGAGGCCGTCCGGACATCCACCCCGTACACAAAGCGCTGTTCCTCGGCATATTCATACATCAGAATGCCGTTGCGCATAATAATGCCCACCAGGCTTATCAGTCCCAGCACCGCCGTCAGTCCCAGGTCCAGATTGAACACCCACAGACCGAACGAAGCCCCAAACAGGCAGAGCAGGCTCATTGCCATCGTGAGCAGGGCCACCGACAACTTTTTAAAATGGAATATGAGGAAGGCCAGCAAAACGGCCACGGCCGCCACAAACGACCACACAATCTGGGGCACCACCTCCACGTTCATCGCCGACAGCCCGCCGTACTCCACCTTCACTCCTTCGGGCAAGATGGGCCGCAGGTGGGTTTCCACATAGTCCTTGACCTTTTTCATAGCCGGCGGCTGACTCTGGCCGCTGCGCAGGTCGGCCATCACCATCATCTGGGGGAAACCTTCCAGCTCGACATACTGAATCAGCTGCCAGCCGGGCTGCACCCTGGCCACCTGGCGCAGGGGAACGCTTATGCCCGGCACCGCCGTGGGCAGCATCTGGTTCTGAATCACCGAGAAATCCATATCGGAGCCCACGTCGTGGCTGTATAGGTTCACCGGCAGCGACCGGCCGTCCTGGTAGAGCGTGGCCAAGGTCTGTCCGCTGAACGAGGCCGCCACCGACAAGGCCAGCATCGACTTGGAAATGCCCAGGCGCGTGGCCTCGTCGTCGTCCATAAGCAGTTCCACGGTAGGCTGCCAGTTGTCGGCGTCGGAGTGAATCCATTGCAGCTCGGCACTCATCGTGCCCATAAAGGCCTTCAGGCTGTCGGCCAGAGGTATAAGCACCTCACGTTCCGGGCCTTTGAACGTCACGGCCACCGGAGCCGCCACGCCTTGGTAGTTCATCTGCTTGAAGCGCAGCAAGGCATCGGGGAATATATGCTCCAGCCGGGGAGCCTCGGTTTTCAGATAATTCTCGGTGGCCCTGTTCGACGTGGTCTTCACAATAAGCTGCGACACCGACGACGAGGGCAATATGGGCGAATACGTGGCCGAGAAGCGCGGAGCTCCCGTTCCCATAAAGGCCGTGCACGACTCGATGTCGGGGTGTGCCAGCAACACAGACTGCAAGGAATCCGTCAGGGCCTTGGTACGGTCTATGCCGGCTCCGTTCTGCACCTCCAATTCCACCACAAAGTAGTCGCGGGCCGCCATAGGCATCATCTGGATGTTCACCTGCAGGAACATAAGCACACCCAGCCCGATGGCCGCCACGCCGCCGCCCAAGGTAATGGCCGGATGACGGAAACACCAGCCCTGGACCCTTTCGTACAAACGGTCTATCCCGCGGAACAACACGTTCTGAAGCCGGTCGAAGGGGCCCGGCCGGGCCGGTTTTTCCGGCCCTATGAACTTGGTTTCCAGCGAAGGCACCACCGTCACCGCATACAGTATGGACGTCATCAGAGCCACCAGCACCACCCAGGGGAAATAGGCCACGAAGTCGCCCAGATAGCCCTTTATTATGTACTTGCAGGGGAAGAACATCAGGCTGATAGCCAGCGTAGCCGTAAAAATGGGCACAAACAGCTCCCGGGCACTGGCCAGGGCCGCCTCGTGCCGCGACATCCCGCGATGGAGCTTGTCCATATAGCCGTCCATCGTTATGATGGAATCGTCCACCACCATTCCCAGCACCACAATAAGAGCCGCCAGCGTCACCGTGTTCAAATCGATGCCCGTCGCATACATCACCCCCAGGGTGACGGCCGTGATCACCGGCACTCCCGACCCCGCGATGAGCGCCGACCTTATGGGGAAGAGCAGGAGCATCACCGCAATCACCACCAGCATCGAGATAAGCAGGTCCACCAGGAACGAACTCACCGATTCCTTTACCACGGCCGGCATATCCGACACCTTCACCAGCCTGACACTTTCGGGCAGTTCGGCCGAAAAAGCGGCCAGCTCGGCATCCACCTCACGGCCGAACGACACAATGTTGTGGTCGGGCCGCATCGTGATGTCCAATATAAGGCAGGCGTCGCCGTTGTAGGCCACAAACTGTTCGGGCCGTTTCATACGCCGTTCCACCGCCGCCACGTCGCGCAGCCGCACCACGTTGCCGTCGGGATCGGACCACACTATTTTTTCGGCCACCTCGCGCTCGCCGTCCACGCCGCTTTGCACGTGGATGGGCGCACTTACGTAATCGGTTTCGAACCGGCCGGCCGGCAGTCGCAGCGACGAGGTCTGGTAGCTGAGCAGCAGCTGCGTGGGACTTATTCCGTAGGCCGACAGCCGTTCCCGGTCCACCGTCACCGCAATTTCCTCCGACTGTCCGCCCACCACCTTTACCTGGGCCAGGTTGGGCAGACGCCGCAGCCGCGAGCACAGGCGGTCGGCCAGATCCTGCAGCTCCACATAGCCTTTGTCGGGACTTTCCATAGCCAGCAGGATGCTCGACGTGTTGGAGAAATCGTCGAGTACCGCCACGCCCAGCACTCCCAGCGGCAACGTGGCCTGCGCCGTCTGCAGCCGCAATTTTATCTTGCTCCACACCTCGTCCTTCTTGGCCTGGGAGCAGTTAAGGTCTACATAGATATAACAGATGCCGTCTTTCGACACCGAATAACAGCTTCCGCGGTCCACCTCCCGGAACGAAAACAATATATCCTGCAAGGGCCGCGTGAGCTGCTCCTCCACCTGAGCCGCCGAAGCCCCGGGGTAGATGCCAGCCACCAGTCCCTGCTTTATGACAAAGGTGGGAAATTCGTCCTTGTTCATTTTCACCAGGCCCGTCACGCCCACGGCCACCAGTACGGCCAGCACCGCATACACCGCCTTTCGGTAGCGTATGGACGCGTTCACCCAGCCGGCAATGCCTTTCTGGCGTATTTCGTTGTCCAGGCCTGCCATCAGTCAAGTACGTTTACGGTCATTCCGGTAGAAATTTTCCGGCTTCCATCGGTCACCACCCAGTCGCCGGCTTCCAGTCCCTCGGTCACCACCACGTTGCGGCCCGAAAAGCCGTCCACCAGCACCCGGTGCTTCTCCACCCTCGACTGGGCGTTCACCGTCCATACATAGCGGCCTTCCAAGTCGGACTGCACCGCCTGCACAGGCACCGTCACACTGGCGGTTCCGGGCTGCAAGATATCCACCTTACACACCATTCCCGGAAGCAGGCCCGGCATCTCCGACAGCTGCCCAAGCACACACTCGTAGCTGTGCGACAGCGCGTTGGCCGAAATTCCCTTGGAGAGCACAACGCCCTGGGCCGTTGCCGGCAAGGCCGGCACTTCCACCCGCGCCACGGTCTGCTCCTGCAACTGAGCCATTTCCGATTCGGGCACCGAAAAATGTATTTCCAACCGGTTCAGGTCCATCAGACGGCAAAGCGGACTCAAGGCCGCCGCTTCCACGCCCTGCTCCTGGAACACCTCTTCCACCACGGCATCGAAAGGGGCCTTCGGCCTCAGCTTGTCCAGGGCCTGACGCGCCGTCTTTTCGGCTGCCCGGGCCTTGGCCAGCTGAGTTTCCACCTCCATCAGCTGCACCTCGGTAACGCCGCCGCCTTCGCTGGCCTTCCGAGCCCGGTCGTAACCGTCCTCGGCCTGCCTCAGGGTGGCCGACGCCATATCATAGGCCGACGTCACGCTTTCCGACTGCACGGCCGCCAGCACCTGGCCGGCAGTTACGCGCTGGCCGGTCCGAAGGGCAAAACTGTCGAGCGTTCCGCCATAACTCAAGGTAATCAGCGCCGTCTGGGCCGACTCCACCCGGCCTACGTAATGATGGGAAGCCGTTTCCCCGGCCTGCTGCACCCGGCACACCCTTACCGTTACCGGCGTATGCACCGGTGCCGTCCGTATCTCACAGCCGCAAAGCAAGGCCAATGCCGTCAGCCCCCAGGCCGTCTTCGTCAAAAAACCGTTCATATTCCGTTTACTACCTGACAGCGGACTTGCCGCCGGGATTCCACATTCAAGGAAAAAGTTGCCGCGAAGCCCCGAGGACCTCTCCGGAAACCGAAGGGCGAAAGTACATCTTTCAGCCCCTCCCCACAAACATTTTTATACACTTTAACCCACAGAATCACTACTTTCGCGGCCGACAAGCGACGGCTGTCCGAGACGTCGCCTCCGAACCTGTCTGCTATGGAATCTACTTTGGAACTGATGGCCCCCGTGGGCTCCTACGAGGCCCTGGCCGCCGCCTTCCAGGCCGGCGCCCATTCGGTATACTTCGGCGTGGAAGCCCTGAACATGCGCTCCCATTCGTCGGCCAACTTCACCCTGGCCGACCTGGACAACATCGTCGCCCAGTGCCGTCGGCGAGGCGTCAGAAGCTACCTTACCCTGAACACGGTACTCTACGACGGCGACCTGGCCCTGATGCGTTCCATCGTGGACGCGGCCCGCGAAGCCCACATCGACGCCATCATCGCCTCCGACGTGGCCGCTATGGACTATGCCTGCCGGCAAGGCGTGGAAGTGCACCTGTCCACCCAGCTGAACATTGCCAACACCGAGGCCCTGGAATTCTATGCCCGCTTTGCCGACGTGGCCGTGCTGGCCCGCGAGCTGAACCTGGAGCAGGTGGCCGAAATCCACCGCCAGGTGCAGCAACGCCAGATCCGGGGTCCGAAAGGGCAGCTCATCCGGCTGGAAATGTTCTGCCACGGGGCCCTGTGTATGTCCATCTCGGGCAAATGCTACCTGAGCCTGCACGAAATGAACCGTTCGGCCAACCGCGGGGCCTGTATGCAAGTGTGCCGCCGCGCCTACGAGGTAAGAGACCTCGACACCGACAGCGACATAGAGCTGAAGGTGGACGACCGCTACATAATGTCGCCCAAGGACCTGAAGACCATACACTTCCTGAACAAAATGGCCGATGCCGGCGTAGAAGTGTTCAAAATAGAAGGACGGGCCCGCGGCCCCGAATACGTCCACACCGTCACCCAATGCTACCGCGAGGCGCTGGAGGCCTACCAGGCCGGCGACTACGCCCACGACGAGCTCATACTGCCCCGGCTGGCCCAATGGGACCAGCGCCTGGCCAGCGTGTTCAACCGCGGCTTCTGGGACGGCTACTACCTGGGCCGGCGTCTGGGCGAGTGGACCCACCGCTACGGCTCCTCGGCCACCACGCGCAAACTGCGCATAGGCCGCGGCACCAATTATTTTTCCAAATTGCAAGTGGCCGAATTCCAGATACTCAGCTACGACCTTCGGCTGGGCGACCGCATTCTGGTAACCGGTCCCACCACCGGCGTGGTCGAGGCCGTTGTCCGCGAAATCCGTCTAGACGACCGGTCGGTGGACGTCGCTCCCAAAGGCAGCCGCGTGTCCATTCCGCTTGCCCAAAAAATCCGCTCCTCCGACACGCTCTACAAAATCCTCCCCGCCGAGTGACCGGCCTGTCTGCAATAGAGACAAGGCCTTCCACCGCATTGTCCGTCGGCAGGAGAATCACGGCCGACTCCGTCCAGAGTCGGTGAGACATCTATTTGACTAATCTCCCGGCTGCCGTCCTCGAAGCAAGGACAGCGAGACAAACGCCGAAATAAGTTCGGCGGCGGGGACAGCCAGCCACAGGCCGGCGGTACCGAGCAGCCGTGGCAGC
>R17__coassemble_291_pt1 | contig 29626 bp, 23 predicted proteins | sample R17__metabat2_high_PE_026 | metagenome-assembled genome bin R17
GGGAAATCCCAACCTGCTGCCCTCGTTTGCCCACACCCTGCGCCTGCAGTACTCCAAGTCGAACGCCGAGACGCTGGCCTCGTTCAACACCAGTCTGAACGCCACTCTTACGCAAAACGCGATGGTGAGCAACAGCATCTACGACGCTTCCGGCAAGCAATACAACCAGACGGTGAACGCCGAAAGCGACCCCTTCAGCCTGAACGGCAGCATTATGTACAACCGGCCGATCATAAAGAACCTGTTGCACCTGAACACCAACACCTCGGCCAGCTACCAGCAGCGCATAGGCTATTCCAGCCGCAACGTGGCCCTGGAAAACATCAGTTCCGACGACGTTGTGAGCGGCAGGCTGATGCTGGGCGACAAGAGCGTCACCGACAACTACAGCGTCAGCGAGAACCTGTCGCTTACCCTGACGCAGGACATCGTGGAAGTGGGTGCCCGCGGACAGTTCCGCTATTCCAACACCCTGAACAACCTGAACACCGGCAACGACCGGTCCACCATCAACTGGTCTGCCTCGGGCAACGTCACCTTCCACCTGCCCTACAGCATCAACATCGACAACAACCTGAGCTACAATGCCCGCCAGGGATATGCCGGTTTCGACAAGAACGAACTGCTGTGGAACGCCAGCGTCAATATGCCGGTGTTCAAGAAAAAGTTCACGCTGCAGCTGAGCGCCTACGACGTGCTGCGCCAGCGCCTGAACATAAACCAGAGCATCGGCGACAACTCGGTGACCTACACCCAGACCGATATGCTCACTTCCTATTTCCTGATGACGCTCACCTACAAGGTGCGTCGCTTCGGCAACCGCAGCGGCAACCGGTCGATGGGCGAACGGCCTTCGGGCGGTTTTTCGGGCGGACGCGGCCAGATGGGCCGAGGCGGTGAAAGCGGTTCCGAAATGCCTTCCGGAAACGGCGGCAGTTCGGACAGCGGCTCTTTTTCGAGCGGCGGTTCCGGCAACGGTGGCGGAATGGGCGGCTTTTCCGGCGGCGGTTCCGGCAACGGTGGCGGAATGGGCGGCTTTTCCGGCGGCGGAATGGGCGGCAACTAAACCCGGAATATATCCGAGGGGGTTTCCGGGCCTTCGGCCGATGGCAGGGCGCGCGGGCCCAGTTCAATCAATTCCATATTGCGGATGTTTCCGGCATCCAGTTCGAAACGCATCAGCGTGCGCACCTGGTGGTAGCCCTGACGGCCGGCCGCTCCGGGATTCACGCACAGCATTTGGCGGGCTTCGTCGAACATCACCTTGGCTATGTGGGAATGTCCGCACACGAACAGCCGGGGCTGGAAGCGGTCCAGCGCCTGCCGTATCTCGGGGGCATAACGGCCCGGATAACCGCCTATATGGGTGAGCAGTACGCTCACGCCTTCCAACTCGAAATACAGCGTCGGCCCGAAATTGTAACGGATAGGATAGCCGTCGCAGTTGCCGCACACCCCGCGCAGGGGTTTCAGGTCGATCAGCTTTTCGGCAATTTCCATCGATCCGAAGTCGCCGGCGTGCCATATTTCGTCGCAGCCTTCAAAGTAGGCAGCATACTTTTCGTCCCAATACGAATGGGTATCGGACAGGAGACCTATTTTCTTCATAAGATTTCGATTCGCTCAATTTTATAGACTTGTAGGCGGCGCCTCAGCATAGCAAGCAAGCAAGCTTGTTCTGCGTTCGGCTGGCACTACAGTTCATAAACAACCCTTACAGCCAGACGGCCTGACGGATGCGCCATTCGGCAGGATAAAGGTTGTTGACCCGGTTGCCCAACTGCTTCACCCAGCCCAGCGGCCGGCCTTGGTATTTCACCACCGCAAATCCCCGGGGCACCGCCGCAGGCAGCACGACAGGTTCGTGCGACAGATACGCCAGGGCTTGTTCGCGGTCCAGTTCGCAGCAGACGACCTTTTCCGTAGCCAGGCAGCCCGACAGGGCCAGCGAGACGTCCGGCACAAAATCCTTGCCCTTGAACGTTCCCAACCGGATACCGGCCGCCAGCATTGGCAGCTTGTGCCGCGACAGCCAGTCGTACACCGGAAAGTGAGCCGCAGGCAGGGCATGCCACCGGCCGCCGGCCTCGAAGAAACGGAAATCCTCGCCCGGCAGCAGGCAGTCGACCGGAGCTTTCCGCTGCCAGTCTTTCTGACGGCCCGGCTCGGAGCGGACGTTTCCCAAGGGCAGTTCGCCGGTCTTGCGCAGCAGGCACATAAACAGGCCTTCGCCCTTCACCCGATGGGGAAAAAAACGGCAGGCCTTCACACCGGGCCGCACCGAAGGCGAAATGCCGTCGGAAACAGGCAGTCCGATGGTTTCCGCGCCCAGCGTTTCGCAAATCCAGGCCACGTTGTCTTCGTCTTCGGCCGTATTGTAGGTGCAGGTGCTGTATATAAGGCAGCCGCCGGGTTTCAGGGCCGGCCATACTGCCTGAAGGATAGCGCGCTGCCGCTCGGCGCAGTGTTCCACGGCCGCCGGACTCCAGCCGGCCAGGGCATCGGCTTCCTTGCGGAACATTCCCTCGCCCGAGCAAGGCACGTCGGTAAGCAGCAGGTCGAACATCGCCTCGGCCTGTCCCAGCAGGGCGGGATCGGCCTGGGTAACTATGGTGTGGGGACTCCCCCATTTGGTCAGGTTCTCGGCCAGGACGTTGGCCCGGGCGTGAATCAGTTCGTTGGCCACCAGCAGACTGCCCGGTGGCAGGGCGTCCGAAAGCAAGGTGGCCTTGCCGCCCGGTGCGGCACACAGATCCAGCGCTCGCAGCGGACGGTTGCCCAAGCACTTTACCGCCTCGCCCACCGCCGTCCACAGATACATCGACGAGGCTTCCTGCACGTAATAGCTGCCGGCGTGGAACAGCGGATCGGCCGTGAACGACGGCCGTTCTGTCAGGTAGCGTCCCAAGGGACACCAGGGCACTTCGCCCTGCACGCCGGCGGGCAGCGAGGGGGCCGGTTTGTGGGCATTCAGGCGCACCGACACCGGCGAAGGCGTATCCAGGGAAGCCAGGAAGGCCTCCTTCGACTCGGCTGTCCCAAGCGGCAACACCGACAGGAAAGATTCGGGCAATTGCATAATTGTCAGATAGTTATTTGAAATATTGCTTGGATTCCTCCCACAGAAGGTCCATCTCGGCCAGGCTCATCTCGCGCAGCGAACGGCCCTGTTTGATGGTATGGTCCTCCAGATAATTGAATCGCTGGCGGAACTTGAGGTTGGTGCGTTCCAGCGCGTTGTCGGGATTCACGCCGTAGAGCCGGGCCACGTTGGCCAGGCTGAAGAACAGGTCGCCGAACTCTCCTTCCAATTGCTCCAGCCGGCGGGCATCCGACGGTTCACCGTTTTCCGGATTCGTCATTTCGGTTTCCACTTCGGCTATTTCTTCCTTTACCTTTTCCCAGGCGCCCTCGGGGGAATCCCAGTCGAAGCCCACGCCGCGGGCCTTGTCCTGCATACGGTAGGCCTTTATCATAGACGGCAGCGTTTCGGGCACGCCGGCCAGGACGGAACGGTTGCCGTCCTTTTCCCTGAGCTTGATGCTTTCCCAGTTGTCGGCCACCTGGCGCGGATTTTCGGCCTTCACCTCGCCGTAGATGTGGGGATGGCGGAAGCGGAGCTTGCGGCAGATGCCTTCCAGCACATCTTGAATGTCGAACAGGCCTTGTTCCTCGGCTATTTTGGCATAGAAGACCATATGCAGGCACAGGTCGCCCAGTTCCTTGCACACTTCGGGATATTGTTTCTTAAGGATGGCCTGACTCAGTTCGAAGACTTCCTCTACCGAGAGCGGTCGGATGGACTCGAAGGTCTGGGTGCTGTCCCAGGGACATTTGGCCCGCAGGTCGTCCATCACGTCCAACAGGTCGCCGAAGGCCTGCAGGCGGCTTTCTTTGCTGTGATTTTCCATTTGTATTCTGGTTTCCGGCAAGTCGGGGCAGCAGAAGCGGTCCAAGGCTTGCATCAGTTCATCGTTGTTTGGTTTTCCGTCGGCAAAGGTAAGCAGCCGTTTTCAGAAATCGGAAATCTTCCGGCCGGACAGTTTCCAAAAACATTCCGCCGCTTGCTTTTGAGACGGATTGGCATTACTTTCGCGGTTTGTTGCCCCCCAAGGGCAACCGACAAGATTTTAAAAGTCAACTTTCTATATAACAACATTTTATGGAACTTCCCTCCAAGTACAGTCCTGCCGATGTCGAAGGCAAATGGTACCAATATTGGACCGACCACAAGCTTTTCCATTCCGAGCCCGATGCCCGCGAACCCTATACCATAGTCATTCCGCCGCCAAACGTGACGGGCGTGCTGCATATGGGTCATATGCTCAACAACACCATCCAGGACATCCTGGTGCGCCGGGCCCGTATGCAGGGCAAGAACGCGCTGTGGGTGCCCGGCACCGACCACGCCTCCATCGCCACCGAAGCCAAGGTGGTGAAGAAGCTGGCCGAACAGGGCATTGCCAAGAGCGACCTCACGCGCGAGGAATTCCTGCGCCACGCCTGGGACTGGAAAGAGGAGCACGGCGGCATCATACTGAAGCAGCTGCGCCGCCTGGGCGCTTCCTGCGACTGGGACCGCACGGCCTTCACGATGGACGAGGAGCGCAGCCGCAGCGTCATCAAAGTGTTTGTGGACCTCTACAACAAGGGGCTCATCTACCGCGGCGTGCGTATGGTCAACTGGGACCCCGAACGCAAGACGGCCCTGTCGGACGAGGAAGTCATCTACAAGGAAGAGCACAACAAGCTCTACTACCTTAAATACTATGTGGCCGACCAGGAAGGCGTGCAGCCCACGGGCGCCGAGGGCGAGGTGCTCCACCGCGACGATAAAGGCTATTACGCCGTCGTGGCCACCACCCGCCCCGAAACCATAATGGGCGACACGGCTATGTGCATCAACCCTAAGGATGTCAAGAACCGCTGGTTGAGCGGCCATAAGGTGATTGTGCCGCTGGTGGGCCGCGTGATTCCCGTCATCGAAGACGACTACGTGGACATAGAGTTCGGTACCGGCTGCCTGAAGGTGACTCCGGCCCACGACGTGAACGACTATATGCTGGGCGAGAAATACCACCTGCCCTCCATCGACATATTCAACGACGACGGCACCCTGTCCGAGGCCGCCGGCCTGTACGTGGGAATGGACCGCTTTGCCGTGCGCCGTCAGATTGACGCCGACCTCAAACAGGCCGGGCTGCTGGAAAAGGAGGAAGACTATGTGAACAAGGTGGGCCACAGCGAGCGCACCGACGCCGTCATAGAGCCCAAGCTGTCCATGCAGTGGTTCCTGAAGATGCAGCACTTTGCCGACCTGGCCCTGCCGCCCGTAATGAACGACCAGCTCAAGTTCTACCCGCCCAAATACAAGAACACCTACCGCAACTGGCTCGAAAACATCAAGGACTGGTGCATCAGCCGCCAGCTTTGGTGGGGCCATCGCATTCCGGCCTGGTACCTGCCCGAAGGCGGCTACGTGGTGGCCGAGACGGCCGAAGCGGCCCTGGAACTGGCCAATGCCCGTCGCGACGGGAAGCCCGCCCTGACGGCCGCAGACCTGCGCCAGGACGAAGACGTGCTCGACACCTGGTTCAGCAGCTGGCTGTGGCCGGTAAGCCTGTTCAACGGCATCACCGACCCCGGCAACAAAGAGATAAGCTACTACTACCCCACCAGCGACCTCATCACCGGGCCCGACATCATCTTCTTCTGGGTGGCCCGTATGATTATGGCCGGCTATGAATACCAGGGCGATATGCCTTTCCGCAACGTCTATTTCACGGGCATCGTGCGCGACAAACTGGGCCGCAAGATGAGCAAGAGCCTGGGCAACAGCCCCGATCCCATCCAGCTTATCGACACCTACGGCGCCGACGGCGTGCGTATGGGAATGCTGCTCAGCGCTCCGGCCGGCAACGACATCCTCTTTGACGACTCGCTCTGCGAACAAGGACGCAACTTCAACAACAAAATCTGGAATGCCTTCCGCCTTATAAAAGGCTGGAAAGTGTCCGAGACGGCCGGGCAGCCCGAATCGTCGCGGCTGGCCGTGCTGTGGTTCGGCGAAAAGCTCAAGCAGGCCGTGGCCCAGATGGACGAGCTCTTTGCCAAATACCGCTTGTCGGACGCCCTGATGGAAGTGTACAAGCTCTTCTGGGACGAATTCTCGGCCTGGTATCTGGAAATGATCAAGCCCGGATTCCAGCAGCCCATCGATGCCAAGACGCTCAAGGCCACGCTGAACTATTTCGAGCAGCTCTGCCTGCTGCTCCATCCTTTCCTGCCCTTCATTACCGAAGAGCTTTGGCAGGCCATCGAGGAACGGCCCCAGGGTGCCAGCATAATGACGCAGCAGCAGCCCCGGCCCGAGGCCTTCCGGCAGGACATCATAGACGGATTCGAAACCGTCAAGACCATCGTAGCCGGCATCCGCACCATCCGTCTGGACAAGAACCTGGGCAACAAGACCGCCCTTCCCTTGGAAGTGGCCGGCCCGCACGACGCCGCCTACGACTGCATCCTGATAAAGATGGCCAACCTGTCGGAAGTCAAGCAGGTCGAGGCCAAGAGCCCGATGGCCGCCAGCTTCCGCGTAGGCAAGACCGAATATGCCCTGCCCCTGGGCGACCTGGTAGACAAGGACGAGGAAAAGAAAAAGCTGGAAGCCGAGCTGGCTCACCTGCGTGGTTTCCGCGAGGGCGTAATCAAAAAACTCTCCAACGAAAACTTCGTCAGCCGGGCACCTGCCCAGGTGGTGGAACTGGAGCGCAAGAAACTGGCCGACGCCGAAGAAAAGATAAAGGCCATCGAGGAAAGCCTGCAGGCCTGACGAAGTTCCAGAAGACCATCCGGTAACACTCCGGAAGGCCATCCGGAAAACGGTTGAAAAAAAGTTGCACACTACGCGACTGCAGTCGCGTAATGTGCAACTTTCCGTTTCGGAAGCTTCTTCGGGGATTATCCCAGATACCCTTCGTCCAGCATAGCCTGCGCCACTTTCATAAAGCCGGCAATGTTGGCACCCTTCATATAGTTTATGTAGCCGTCGGCCTCCTTGCCGTAGCGGACACACTGCTCGTGGATGCTCGACATAATGTGGTGCAGCCGCGCATCCACTTCCTCGGCCGTCCAGGCCAGGTGCTCGGCATTCTGCGTCATTTCCAGGCCCGACACCGACACGCCGCCGGCATTGACGGCCTTGCCGGGACCATAGAGCTTGTGCGCCTTTATCAAGGTATCGATGGCCTGGGGCGTGCAACCCATATTCGACACCTCGCCCACGCACAACACGCCGTTGTCCACCAGCTGGCGGGCATCGTCGCCGTCAAGCTCGTTCTGGGTGGCACAGGGCATTGCAATGTCCACCGGACGTTCCCAAGGCTTGCGGCCGGGGATGAATTCCACGCCAAATTCCGTGGCAAAGGGCTCGATGATGTCCTGGTTGGAAGCGCGCAGTTCGGGCATATAGTCTATCATAGCCTGCGTCAGTCCGTCGGGGATATAGACATAGCCGTCGGGACCCGACAGCGTCACCACCTTGGCGCCCAGCTGGGTAGCCTTGGTAGCCGCCCCCCAGGCCACGTTGCCGAATCCGCTTATGGCCACGGTCTTGCCCTTCAGTTCCAGGCCGGCCGTCTCCAACATCTGGCTCACGAAATACAGTGCGCCGAAACCGGTGGCCTCGGGCCGCACCAGCGAACCGCCGTAGGTAAGTCCCTTGCCCGTCAGCACGCCGGTGTTTTCGCGGGCCAGTTTCTTGTACATACCATACAGATAGCCGATTTCGCGGCCGCCCACGCCGATGTCGCCGGCCGGCACGTCGGTGTCGGGACCTATGTTGCGCCAGAGTTCCAGCATAAAGTTGTGGCAGAAACGCTGTATCTCGGCCGGCGACTTGCCCCGGGGCGAGAAATCGGAGCCGCCTTTGCCGCCGCCCATAGGCAACGTGGTCAGGGCATTCTTGAAGGTCTGTTCGAATCCCAGGAACTTGAGGATGGACAGGTTCACCGAGGCGTGGAACCGCAGCCCTCCCTTGTAGGGGCCTATGGCATTGTTGAACTGCACGCGGTAGCCCGTGTTCACCTGTATTTCGCCCTTGTCGTCTATCCAGGGCACCTTGAAGGTGAAGATGCGGTCGGGCTCCACCAGCCGTTCCATAATCTTGTTCTTTTCAAACTCGGGATGACGGTTGTAGACAGGTTCTACCGTCATAAGCACTTCGCGCACTGCCTGCAGATACTCCGTTTCGCCGGGATGCCGTGCTTCCAGGCCGGCCATAAATTGGTTGATGTCCATAGCTGAATTGGGGTTAATGAGTATTTTTCGCATAAAAATGCACCCCAAATAAACGGAAGCCTTTTCAAATAAACAACCTGTTTCCCGATTATTTTCGAAAAACAGGCTGTATTTGTCGGAAGGGTTCCGGAGAATGTCAAAAGGATTCCCGTGGAAACAGTAAAGGATTCCCTTGAAAATGGTCTGTGTCCTCCCTGAGGTTACCATCCCGCCAGGGGCCGGGGCGGCCGTTCCCCTACTCGGCGGTCTTCTTTCTCATCACGCCGCAGACGAACCAGGCAATGAGCAGGCCGTACATAACGATAGACAGCCATTCGGCCCAGGAGGTAGACACCCAGCCGTCCATCATCAGATCCAGACCGGCAAAACGCAGGGCCGCGCTCACCACGCCCATCAGGGCGCCGCCGGCAATGAATCCCGAAGCAATGAGCGTTCCGTGTTCCTGACGGCCGGCGTTCACCTTGGCATCCTGGGAGCGGGTACTCACCCACCAGCTTATAAGGCCGCCCACCACCAGCGGAATGTTAAGCTGGAAGGGAATGAACATACCCAGCGAGAAGGCCAGGGCCGGCACGCCGAAGCAATTCAGCACAATGGCCAGCACGGCACCCACCGCATACAGCCACCAAGGTGCCGCCGTGCCCGACATAAGCGGATCGATGACGGCCGCCATCGCATTGGCCTGGGGCGCCACCAGCGCATTGTCGCCCACGAATCCGTAGGTCTTGTTCAGTATGATGAGCACGCCGCCCACCGTGAAGGCCGACACCAGCGTGCCCAGGAATTTCCAGGTTTCCTGCACCTTGGGCGTGGAACCCAGCCAGTAACCTATCTTGAGGTCGGTGACGAAACCGCCCGCCATCGACAGGGCCGTGCACACCACGCCGCCCATAATCAGGGCCGACACGATGCCGCCCGGGCCCTTCAGGCCCACGGCTACCATAATCACCGAGGCCAGGATGAGCGTCATCAGCGTCATTCCCGACACCGGATTCGTGCCCACGATGGCTATGGCGTTGGCCGCCACCGTGGTGAACAGGAAGGCAATGACACCCACCACCAGGATGCCCACCACCGCGTGCAGCAGGTTAAAGTCCATCACGCCGAAAAAGAAGAAGGCAAAGACGGCCAGCAGGGCCACCGCCACGCCGATAAGCACTATCTTCATAGACAGGTCGCGGCGGGTGCGCACTTCCTCGGCCGCCGGTTTTCCGTCCTGGCCGCCCTTGAGTTCACGGCCGGCCAGCCCCACCGCGCTCTTTATGACGGGCCACGACTTGATGATGCCCAGAATGCCGGCCATCGCAATGCCGCCTATGCCTATGTGGCGGGCATATGAGGCGAATATCTGCTCGGGCTCCATCGAGGCCACGGCATCGGTCACGGCCGGGTTGAGCATCTGCAGGAAGGCGTCGCCCAGCAGCGGCATAAGCGGCACGATGAGGAACCACACCACGGCCGATCCGACGGTGATGACCAGCGCGTACTTAAGCCCGATAATGTAGCCCAGGCCCAGCACGGCCGCCCCGGTGTTGATGCTGAACAGCAGCTTGGCCTTCGAAGCCAGCGCGGCGCCACAGGCACATACGCGCGAGGTGAAGTTCTCGGTCCAGCAACCGAAGGTGGCCACCAGGAAATCGTACAAACCGCCCACCAGGCCGGCAAAAATGAGCGGTTTGGCCTGCCCGGCCCCTTTCTCGCCCGAGATGAGCACCTGCGTGGTGGCCGTGGCTTCGGGGAAGGGATATTTGCCGTGCATATCGCTCACGAAATACTTTCGGAAAGGTATCAGGAACAGGATGCCCAGGATGCCGCCCAGCAGCGACGACAGGAACACCTGCATAAAGTTCACCGTCATTTCGGGATACTTGGCCTGAAGAATATACAGGGCCGGCAGCGTAAAGATGGCGCCCGCCACAATCACGCCCGAGCAGGCGCCGATGGACTGGATGATGACGTTTTCGCCCAGGGCGTTCCGCCGCTTGGTGACGCTCGACAGCCCCACCGCGATGATGGCGATGGGAATGGCCGCCTCGAACACCTGCCCCACCTTCAGGCCCAGATAGGCCGCGGCCGCCGAAAAGACGATGGCCATCAGTATGCCCCAGAACACCGACCAGGGATTGGCTTCGGGATACACCTTGCCGGGCGACATAACGGGTTCGTAGGTTTCGCCTTCCCGGAGTTCGCGGCAGGCGTTTTCCGGCAGTTCCACCGGCTTCTTCATTTCTTCTTCCATACTTTCAACTTTATAAACTTTCAACTTTACACTCGCCTTTATACTCGCCACACGGCCGCCGTGGCCAGGGCCTGCCGCCGGAACATTTCGCCGCCGTTGGCGCTGCGGGCGCCGGCCAGACGTCCCCGCTGCAAGAACAGGGTTTCGGCCGGATGATAAACAAGGTCGTACAGCCAGTGCTGCGGGCCCAGGGCTTCGTAGGGAATGGCGGCACACTCCGTTTCGCGGGGCGGCATTCCCAGGGGCGTGGCATTCACAATCAGCCCGCAGCCGGCTACGCTGCCGGCCGTAAGGTCCTGATATGCCCGGACCGGGTATCCGGTCCCCAGCGACGGGCTGCGCGACACCAGAGTGAAATCGATTTCCAATTCCTGCAAAGCACAGGCCACGGCCCGGGCCGCGCCGCCGGTCCCGAGCACCAGAGCCGGCCGTCGCCGCACTGCATCCAGCCAGTCGGCTTGGGCGGTCAGGCTGTCGCGGAAGCCCAGGCAGTCGGTGTTGAATCCGGTCAATCGCACTCCGGGAAGCCCACAGGCACTCCCGGTAAAAGCCTCGCTGCGGTCTATACGCACCACGTTCACGGCCCCGATGCGCTCCGCCTCGGGCGACAGGCAGTCCAGAAAAGGCATTACCGCCTGCTTGAAGGGCGACGTCACGTTGAACCCGGCCAATGCGGGCTCCGACTTCAGAAGCCCTGTCAATTTCCCGATGGAATCCAGACAATATCTGGCGTAGGAGGCTTCCTGCCCCGTCCGGGCAAAACGTTCCGAGAAGAATACCGCCGAGCGCGAATGGCTTACGGGATTGCCTATTATGCCGAACCGACGTTCCATCACTCCCCGCGTTCTTCGGCCAGCATCTGCTTGTACAGCCGCCGGGCATCGGGCTGTTGCACCAGCGCCTTCTTAAGATAATACTCGGCCTCGTTCCGCTGGCCCAGCATCGCCGAGGCCACGGCCTGCATCAGCGGCAGGTTCGTCTGGTTTTCGTCCAGATTGGCCGACTTGGCATAGTAGACCAGCGCCGTGCGGTAATCGCGCTGCTGGAAATACAGATTGCCCACCGCATACAGCACCTCGGGCTGCAGGGGGGCCTGGTCCAGCGAGCACTGGTAGGCCGACAAGGCCTGCCCATAGCGCTCAGTGCGGGCATACAGGTCGCCCAGATAGAGCCAGGTTTCGTAATTGTCGGGAGCACTTTTCAAGGCCTCTTCGAAGGCAGCCAGACTTTGGTCGTAGCGCTGCAGTTCCATATAGCAGACACCCAGCCCCAGGAAGGCCTGTGCATCGGCCGGATCGTAGGCCAGGGCCTGGCGGTACCACTCCACCGCCTTGTCGTATTCCTGCAGTTTCTCGAAGCATTCGGCCGCGCAGCCGCAGGCATCGTTGCGGTCCAGGTCGGAGGTAAGGTCCGGCAGGGCCTTTTCGTAAAGTTCCTGCGCCTGGCGGTACCGGCGCAGCTGCACCAGGCTGTGGGCCTGCAGCACAAAGAGTTCGGCCGTGGGCTTGGGCAGGGCCACCGAGGCAAAGTCGTAGGCCTTGAGCGATTCCTCGAAACGGCCCAGATTATAATAGGTACCGCCCAGTCGCATCCAGGCCGCCGAATCGTAGGGGTCTTCGTCCAGCAGGCGGTCGTAATACGGCAGACTGCGTTCCCAGGCCTCGAGCTTCTCGCAGCACTCGGTGGCCATTTCGTACAGTTCCGTATTGGACGGATTGACGGCAATGCCCTGGTCCATCAGGCGCAGGCATTCCTCGAATTCGCCGTAGTACATCAGTATGTCGCCCAGGTCCAGACAGAGCAGGTCGCGGTCGTCGCGGGTTTCGTCCACCAGTTCGCGGAAACGCTTTATGGCCCGGCGGCGATGTCCCTGGGCAAACCAGGCCGAGCCGCGCACAATGCGCACGTCTTCGTCGCCCTGGGGCAGCTTGTCCAATATTGCCAGCGTCTCGTCAGGCCGGCCCTGGGCCAGCAGCCATTCGGCCCGGCGCAATTCCAGCGATGGTTCCAGGGGATGGATGGTGGCGGCGTGACGCAGCAAGTCGTCCACCTTGCCCAGCTCGTTCTCGTACAGATAGTGGTCGGCCAGCTGCTCGAATTCCTCCGTGTCCAGGTACGGCAACCGCCCCGACGCCCGTTCCGATTCGTAGCGCCGGACCAGTTCCTTCACATACCGATCCTGTTTCCTGGACATATTCAGAGGTTTTTCCAATACCCGGCGGGCATCGGCATTACTTTGCCTGTATTTTTCCCCAGGTGTCCTTCAGGCCCACCGTCTTGTTGAACACCGGATGCGCGGGCGTGCTGTCGGGATCCACGTTGAAATAGCCCACGCGCTGGAACTGCAGGTAGGCAAGCGCCGGCTGCTGCGCGGCCCAGGGTTCCACGAAGGCCTTCTGGACGTGCAGCGAATCGGGATTTATCATCTGTTTCATCGCCTCGAGCGAATCGCAGCCCTGCTCCTCCTTGATGCGGGCCATCTCGTCGCGCGGATTCTCCACCTTCCACAGGCGGTCGTACAGCCGCACTTCGGCCTCGCAGCAATGCTCGCAGCTCACCCAATGGAGGGTTTTCCCCTTTATCTTCTTGTCGGCGCCGGGCAGTCCGCTGCGGGTGTCGGGTTCGTATTCGGCATAGATTTCCACGATGTTGCCGTCGGCATCCTTGCGGCAGCAGTTCTCCTCGGGGCAACGGATTATGTAGGCGTTCTTGAGCCGCACTTCCTTGCCGGGACCCAGGCGGAAGAACTTGGCCGGCGCGTCTTCCATAAAGTCGTCGCGCTCTATCCACAGTTCGCGGCCGAAGGTCACCTGATGCGTGCCGTCGGCTTCGTTTTCGGGATTGTTCACGGCTGTCAGCTGCTCGGTCTGCCCTTCGGGATAGTTGGTAATGACCAGCTTGACGGGGTCGAGCACGGCGCTCACCCGCTGGGCCCGCGTGTTCAGGTCCTCGCGGCAGGCTGCCTCGAGCAGGGAAATCTCGTTCAGGGCATCGTAGGTGGTGTAGCCTATCTTGTCCACGAAGTTGTGGATGCTCTCGGGGCTGTAGCCGCGGCGGCGGAAACCGCAGAGCGTAGGCATACGCGGATCGTCCCAGCCGTTCACCAGTCCTTCCTTTACCAGAATGAGCAGGTTGCGCTTGCTCATAAGCGTATAGCTCAGGTTGAGCTTGTTGAATTCGCGCTGGCGCGGACGGTGGTCGTCCAGGTCCTTGCCCTGCTTGAGCCAGTCGATGAACAGATCGTACAGCGGACGGTGCACCACGAATTCCAAGGTGCACAGGCTGTGCGTCACGCCCTCGAAGTAGTCGCTCTGTCCGTGCGCGAAATCGTACATAGGATAGGCCTTCCACGTCGTCCCGGTGCGGTGATGCGGATGGTTCACCACCCGGTAGATGATGGGGTCGCGGAAATGCATGTTGGGATTGGCCATATCGATCTTGGCGCGCAGCACCATACGGCCCTCCTCTATTTCGCCCGCGTTCATTTTGCGGAACAGTTCCAGGCTTTCGGCCGCCGGACGGTTGCGGTAGGGACTTTCGGTGCCCGGCGTGGTGGGCGTGCCCTTCTGGGCCGCTATTTCCTCGCTGCTCTGCTCGTCCACGTAGGCCTTGCCTTCCTCGATGAGCCGGACGGCGAACTCCCACAGCTGCGGAAAATAGTCCGAGGCATAGTATTCGTTGCCCCAGCGGTAGCCGAGCCATTGGATGTCTTCCTTTATGGCATCCACGTATTCGGTGTCCTCCTTGGTGGGATTGGTGTCGTCGAAACGCAGGTTGCACACGCCGCCGTATTTCTGCGCCAGGCCGAAATCCATACAGATGGCCTTGGCGTGGCCTATGTGCAGGTAGCCGTTGGGCTCCGGCGGGAAACGGGTCTGTATGCGGCCGTCGTTCAGGCCGTCGCGAAGGTTTTCTTCTACAATCTGTTCAATAAAGTTGAGGCTCTTTTTCTCCTCGGATTCGATAGGCTGAGTTTCCATCCTTGAATGATGCTTGTCTGTTCTACGGAAAAATTTCGCAAAAATAAGAACTTGTTTCGAAATTCGTGAAGCATTTCAACTCCAGCTTCCGAAGTTGCCTCGGATTCCGTCGGCCTGCCGGCCCGATTCGACAGAAGTCCGTTTAATTTATGCCACGACGAAGAAGTTCTTTGCGCGCGGCCGCTTCTGCAAAAGAAAAAACACTATATTTGCCCCCAAAGTGCCGCATCCGGCACCGACATCGCACGATTTCAATGTCTAACTAATTCAATAGCAACACTATGAAAGCTTTTATGGACGAGAACTTCATGCTCGAGAATGAAGTTTCCCAGGAACTCTTCCACAACCACGCGAAGAATCTTCCCATCATCGACTACCACTGTCACCTGAATCCGGAGTTCATTGCCAAGGACCGCAAGTTCGACAACCTGGGCCAGATCTGGCTCGAGGGCGACCACTACAAATGGCGTGCGATGCGCACCAACGGTGTGGACGAGCGTTTCTGCACCGGCAAGGACACCACCGACTGGGAAAAATTCGAAAAGTGGGCCGAGACCGTTCCCTACACCATGCGCAACCCGCTGTACCACTGGACCCACCTGGAGCTGAAGACCTGCTTCGGCGTGGAGAAAATCCTCAAGCCCGAAACCGCCCGCGAAATATTCGACGAGTGCACTGCCAAGCTGCGCACCCCCGAATACAGCGCCCGCAACCTGATGCGCAAATACAAGGTGGAGACCGTCTGCACCACCGACGACCCCGTGGACAGCCTGGAATACCACCTCCAGCTCAAGAACGAAGGCTTCGAGATAAAGGTGCTGCCCACCTGGCGTCCCGACAAGGCGATGGCCGTGGAGAATCCCGCCAACTTCCGCGCCTACATCGAAAAGCTGTCGGCCGTGTCGGGCGTGAGCATTTCCTGCTTTGCCGACGTCATTGCCGCCCTGCAGAAACGCCACGACTTCTTCGAGAGCGTGGGCTGCCGCCTGAGCGATCACGGCATCGAGGAATTCTACGCCGAAGACTACACCCAGGCCGAAATCGACGCCATCTTTAACAAGGTGTACGGCGGAAAGGCCCTCACCCAGGAAGAAATCCTCAAATACAAGTCGGCGATGATGTACGAATTTGCCGTGATGGACTGCAAGAGCGGCTGGACGCAGCAGTTCCACTACGGAGCCATCCGCGACAACAACAGCCGCCTGTTTGCCCAGCTGGGTCCCGACACCGGCTTCGACAGCATAGGCGACTTTACCGTGGCCAAGAAGATGAGCAAGTTCCTGAACAACCTGGACAAGGACAACCTGCTGGCCAAGACCATCCTCTACAACCTCAACCCCCGCGACAACAACCTCATTGCCACTATGTTGGGCAACTTCCAGGACGGCAGCGTGGCCGGCAAGATACAGTTCGGCAGCGGCTGGTGGTTCCTGGACCAGAAATACGGAATGACCGAGCAGATGAACTCGCTGTCCATCCTGGGCCTGCTGAGCCGTTTCGTGGGTATGCTCACCGATTCGCGCAGCTTCCTGTCCTACCCGCGTCACGAATATTTCCGCCGCATTATGTGCAACCTCATAGGCGTAGACGTGGTGAACGGCGAAATTCCCTACACCGAAATGGACTTCATCGGCAAGATGGTGGAAGGCATTTCCTATTACAACGCCAAGAACTTCTTCAAATTCTAAATTAAAAAAAGCCGTTTCGGAGGCCCGGCTTCCGGGACGGCTTTCGGTTCTGTAACTGAATCACACTATGGCAAAAGTTGTCACTTTCGGGGAGATTATGCTGCGCCTGGCCACTCCCGACTATCAGCGTTTCTGCCAGGCAGAATCCTTCACGGCCACCTACGGCGGCGGCGAGGCCAACGTGGCCGTGTCGCTGGCCAACTACGGCATCGACGTGGACTTTGTCACCCGCCTGCCCCAGAACGACCTGGGCCGCGCCTGTATGATGAACCTGCGCAAATACGGCGTGGGCGTCGACAAAATAGTCTACGGCGGCAACCGCCTGGGCATCTATTTCCTGGAGACGGGCGCCGTGGCCCGCGCCAGCAAGGTGGTCTACGACCGCGCCGATTCTTCCATCGCCGCCATCGAGCCGGGAATGATCGACTGGGACCAGGTGCTGGAAGGCGTGGAATGGTTCCACTGGACCGGCATCACGCCCGCCATTTCGCAGGGAGCCGCCGACGTGTGCCTGGAGGCCGTCAAAGCCTGCAACCGCAAAGGCATCACCGTCTCGTGCGACCTGAACTACCGCAAGAACCTCTGGAAATACGGCAAGAAGGCCTCTGAAGTGATGCCCGCGCTGGTGGAAGGCTGCGACATCATCCTGGGCAACGAGGAAGACGCCGAAAAGGTGTTCGGCATCAAGCCCGAAGGCTTCGACGTGGCCCAGACCAACGGCCAGGTGAACGCCGCCGAATTCGAGTCGGTGTGCACCCAGCTGATGAAACGCTTCCCCCGCGCCAAGAAAGTCATCATCACCCTGCGCGGCAGCATCAACGCCAACCACAACACCTGGGGCGGCGTGCTCTACAGCGACGGCAAGCTCTATCAGTCCAAGCGCTACGACATCACCCACATCGTCGACCGCGTGGGCGGCGGCGACTCCTTTATGGGCGGTCTCATCTACGGACTCCTTACTTATAAGGGCGACGACCAGAAGGCCCTGGAATTCGCCGTGGCGGCTTCCTGCCTGAAACACACCATCTACGGCGACTTCAACATGGTCACCGTGGACGAAGTGGAAAAGCTGATGGGCGGCGACGCCTCCGGCCGGGTATCCCGATAAACCTTATTTATTATGGCAAGATTCAACAAACTTCAGACTCTCAGCACCATCGCCGCCACCGGTATGGTGCCCGTATTCTACCACAAAGACGTCGAAACCGCCAAGCAGGTGGTAAAGGCCTGCTACGAGGGCGGCGTGCGCGCCTTCGAATTCACCAACCGGGGCGACTTTGCCCAGGAAGTGTTCTGCGAGCTGGTAAAGTTCGCCGCCAAGGAATGCCCCGATATGATTATGGGCATCGGCTCCATCGTGGATGCCGGCACCGCTTCGATGTATATCCAGATGGGCGCCAACTTTGTGGTGGGCCCGCTCTTCAACCCCGACGTGGCCAAGGTGTGCAACCGCCGCTGCATTCCCTACTCGCCCGGCTGCGGCAGCGTCAGCGAGATAGGCTTTGCCCAGGAAGCCGGCTGCGACCTTTGCAAGGTGTTCCCCGCCGGCAACGTGGGCGGCCCCTCGTTCGTCAAGAACGTCAAGGCCCCTATGCCCTGGTCGATGATTATGGTCACCGGCGCCGTGGAACCCACCGAGGAGAACCTCACCGCCTGGTTCAAGGCCGGCGTGACGGCCGTGGGAATGGGCAGCAAGCTCTTCCCCTCCGACGTGATAAAGGCAGGCAACTGGCAGGCCATCACCGACAAGTGCATCGAGGCCCTGGGCTACATCCAGGCCGCCCGCTAAGTGACCGTTTCCCGAAACTGCCCCAAATTCGCCCGAGACAAGACACTAACTATTCATTATTAACCAAACAACCATTATGAAAGAAGGATCAACCCAAGCCAAGTTGATGACCAACTGGCGCTGGTGGCTGTGCTCGCTGCTCTTTGTGGCGACCACCGTCAACTACCTCGACCGCCAGGTGCTGTCGCTCACTTACGAAGAGTTTATCAAACCCGAGTTCCACTGGACCGATGCCAACTACGGCACCATCACCAGCTTCTTCTCCATCTTCTATGCCATTGCCTGCCTGTTTGCCGGCAAGTTCGTAGACTGGATGGGCACCAGGAAGGGCTACCTGATTGCCATCGGCGTATGGTCGGGCGGTGCCTGCCTGCACGCTGCCTGCGGCTGGGCCACGGCTCACCTCTGCGGTCTGGACTCCGTTGCCGCTATGAAGGCCGTCGAAATCGGTTCCAACGCGGCGCTGGCCATTTCCACCACCTCGGTGTATCTGTTCCTGCTCTGCCGCGGCATCCTGGCCCTGGGCGAGAGCGGCAACTTCCCCGCTGCCATCAAGGTGACGGCCGAGTACTTCCCCAAGAAAGACCGTGCCTTTGCCACCTCCATATTCAACGCCGGTGCCTCGGTGGGCGCTCTGGCCGCTCCCCTTTGCATTCCCCCGCTCGCCGTCAAGTTCGGCTGGGAATGGGCCTTCATCATCATTGGCGGACTGGGCTTCCTGTGGATGTTCTTCTGGGCCTTTATGTACGACAAGCCCGAAAACAGCAAGCACGTGAACGAAGCCGAGCTGGCCTACATCCATCAGGACGACGAAGCCGAAGCCGCCGAGAAGGCCGCTGCCGCCGCTTCGGCCGCCAACGAAAAGACCATCCCCTTCCTGAAGTGCTTCACCTATCGTCAGACCTGGTCGTTCATTTCGGGCAAGTTCTTCACCGACGGTGTGTGGTGGTTCTTCCTGTTCTGGGCTCCCTCCTATTTCAGCAACCAGTTCCACGCCCCCGCCACTTCCGGTCTGGGCCAGGCGCTCATCTTCACGCTCTACGCCATCGTTACCGTGGTGTCCATCTTCGGCGGCTATCTGCCCAAGCTCTTTGTGGAAAAGAAAGGCATGCAGCCCTACAACGGCCGTATGCTGGCTATGCTCATCTTTGCCTTCTTCCCCATCGCCGCTTTGTTCGCACAGCCCCTGGGCATGCACTTCAACAGTCCGTGGTGGCCTGCCATCCTCATCGGTCTGGCCGGTGCCGGACATCAGGCCTGGAGTGCCAACCTGTTCTCCACCACCGGCGACATGTTCCCCAAGAGCACCATTGCCACCATCACGGGCATCGGTGCCATGGCCGGCGGTATCGGTTCTATGATTATCCAGAAAGTGGCCGGTAACCTCTTCACCCACGCCGAGGAAATGGGCAGCGCCTTCACCTTTATGGGATTCGAGGGCAAGCCTGCCGGATACTTCATTATGTTCTGCTACTGCGGCGTGGCCTACCTTATCGGCTGGGCGCTTATGAAAGGCTTGGTTCCCAAGTACAAACCCATCGACGTCGACTAAGCTTAGCTTTTGAATTAAACCATCCGTCCCGGGACGGCCACAACCGCGGCTGTTTCGGGACGGATAGTTTCAGGCGTAGAAGTCCATTCGGACCTGTAGCTCTGTTTCTTCTAAAAAAAATGTCACTATCCAATATTTGGGGGCTTATCGGGTCAATCCGGTACTGTCCGGCAAAACCGGTGACCGTCTTCAGATGTCCGGTACTGTCCGGCAAAACCGGTAACCGTCTTCAGAGATCCAGTGCCATAATGTAGTCGTTCATATAGTAGCCGTTGCCTATGGGGAAGTCGCCCTGCCGGTCGCGGCGCATACCTATATGCTCGTAAAATTCCAGGGCCGGATTCCGGCGGTTCACGTTCAGTTCCAGGCGGGCAGGCTTGCCGTCGGCCGCCCGGCGCACTTCTTCCACAATATGGTTGAACAGCCTCCTCCCCAGGCCTGTCTTCTGCCATTCGGGCAACACATACAGCTTCTCCAAATGATATACGGCCACCGGGCCGACGTTTCCGTCCGGCCGGAACGAGACATAGCCCTTTCCTTCCTCGATAAAGAAAGTATTATGTTCCTCCGTCATCTGCCGGCGCAGGCTTTCGGCCGAATACATCATTTCCATCATATATTCCAACTGTTGCGGCGACAGTATGTCGCGGTAGGTGGCACGGAAGGCCAGCTGGGCCAGGTCCCGTATCCGAGGGATGTCCTCGAGGTCTGCTTTTCTCATATCCTTTCCTTTTATTCCATCGAATATTCTTTCCATTTACTCCATCGAGCCGGCCAGCAAGGTCTCCAGATCCTTGCGGTTCAGATGGCCGTCCATAAATATCAGCGTCGTCTCGGACGCTTCGCTGACAGACATCACCAAACTTTGGATGTCGTCGTCGGCCGACAAAGCATAGAACTTTACAGTTTCCCCGTCGTCGCGGGCTTCCATCAGCAGTTCGAAGCGACCTTTTCCCACCAGCTTCTCCATATCGGCGGCCAGCCGGCAATTCACCTCGGCATTGGTGCTGTTTATAAGATAGAATCCAGTAAGCGAGCGAATTACCGGCGTCAGGTTCAGCTGCTCGTCCTTAAGTTCCACCGATGGAATGGCCCCCAGCAGACGGAACATCATCGGCGAGATATACACGGCATTCACGTCTTTTTCCTCGGAATACTTGTTGTAGAAACTCCGGCCGTCGTCGGCCCAGGTCTGGACGGCCATAAGCAGGCAGACCCACACAAAGACTGTTTTTTTCATACTTATCATCGTTCTATGGGCTGTGGACAGTACCCCAGCACTTTGCTTTTTACGTTTTCCACCACGGTCTCGGCCCCGGATGCCAGTTCCACGCCCCGCTGTACCTTGCTGCCCATCAGCGAAAATGTCTCTTCGAGCATCGCGTATGCCTCGGCCGGGTCGGAGAAGGTGTCGGCCGGGCGTTTGGGCGTTCCTATCAGCAGGGCGCCGCTCACCAGCAACACCGCCACCGAGGCCGCCGCCGGCAGCCATTTTCTCCAAGCCTTGTCTCTCAGGGCAAGGCCGGCGTCCGGCATCAACGATGGGCGCAGGCGGGTTTTCGAGCGGGACGTTTTCCGGGAAGCGTCGTCCGATTCGTCGGCAAAGGCCAGCAAGGCGGTCAGACCGCGCAGTTCGTCGTCCAATCCGGACGGAATCTCAAGGCGCTCGTCGCGGCCGATGGCTTCCAGCTCGGACAAGGTAATGGCTTCCAATTCGTTCAAAGGTATCATAGCTGTCGGTTTATCCGTAATTTGTTCCTAAGTGTCTGACGGGCCAGACTGAGCTGTACGCGGACATTGCCCTGGCTCATTCCGGTAAGCGCCGCTATTTCGGCATATTCTTTTTCTTCCAGCACCCGCAGGCGCACCACCTCGCGCTGATGCTGCGGCAGGCGGTCTATCAAGCGCAATACCCTGTCCAGCGTCTCGCGCTGCTCCAACCGCCGGTCGGGGCGGTCGCTGCCGGCCACCATCGGCTCAGCCGTCAGCGTATCCAAATCCTCGTGCTGACGCAGCTGGCCGGCGAGCAGGCGGTCCAGACAGACGTTCTTCATAAGCGTCATCGCATAGCCGCCGGGATTCACCACGCCCGACAGCGCCTCGCGCGATGTCCACAGTTTCACGAACAGGTCCTGCAAGGCGTCGCGGGCGTCGTCTTCCGTCCCGAGCAGATGGAAGGCCACCCGGTACAGCTGGCCGCCCATCGGCAGGAAAAGCCGTTCAAACTGTTCTTTGGTCATAGCGTTTATTCAGGCCGCAATTCCGTCAAATCTCCTTACTGACGTATGGGCCGGCAATTTGTTTTGGAAAATTTGGAACAACCTATCCGACAGTGTTCTGCAGCCCACAAAACTAACAAATATTCCGCTTATGATTCCTTGCCCTGCCCGATTGTCTGAGGCGCCGATAATTCCGGCTTGAAAAACATCGAGGTATGCACCACGGATTAGAAGTTGTTTTGAAATGACAGACATCAAAAAATCGGCTGTAAATAAATTCGTGAACCATTTCAAAACAGCTTCTTTGGATTTATGGTTAATTTCGCCGAAAAAACCGGGGGACATAACAATGAAACAATCAGTCCGGTGCACGGCAGGCGGCCGTCCCCGAAGCCATCGCCCGATACATCGGATTACAAAAAAATGCGACGCAACCACCAAGCCATATGAGACATTATCCCCATAACAACTTGCCGGCATTCGTCCTGGCAGCCGTATTGACGGCCTTTTTCCCCAGTGTAAATGCACAATCCGGCACCGAATGGCAGGACCCCGCCGTAAACGAAGTGAACCGCCTGCCTATGCACACGGCCTGTATTTCTTCCGCGTCCGACGGCAATCGTCTGAGTCTGAACGGACAGTGGAAATTCCACTGGGTAAGCGATGCCGACAGCCGGCCCGCCGACTTCTTCCGGCCAGCGTTCGACGACAGCAGCTGGGGCGAGATGCCCGTGCCCGGCATCTGGGAGCTGAACGGCTACGGCGACCCGCTGTACGTGAATGCCGGATATGCCTGGTACGGGCACGCCGACCTGAATCCCCCCGTCGTGCCATCCAAGGACAACCACGTGGGTTCCTACCGACGTATGATAGACATTCCCGCCTCCTGGAAAGGCAGACAGATAATCGCCCATTTCGGATCGGTGACGTCGAATATGTACCTGTGGGTGAACGGGAAATTCGTCGGATACAGCGAAGACAGCAAGCTGGAGGCCGAATTCGACCTGACCCGTTTCGTAAAGCCCGGACAGAACCTGATTGCTTTCCAGGTATTCCGCTGGTGCGACGGCTCCTACCTGGAAGACCAGGATTTCTGGCGGCTGAGCGGCGTGGCCCGCGACTGCTACCTGTATGCCCGCAGCCAATCCGACCACATTCAGGACATCCGCGTCACGCCCGGCCTGGATGCCGATTACCGGGACGGCCGCCTGCAGGTGGATCTGCAGATAAAGGGCGGCGACCGGGTGGAGCTTACCCTGACCGACCCTGAGGGCACGCCGGTTGCCCATACTACAGTGAAAGCCGCGCCCCGGGCGAGTGCCTTGATAGAGGTGGAGAATCCTGCCAAATGGACGGCCGAGACGCCTTGTTTGTACACACTGCAAGCTTCGCTCAAAAAAGGCGGAAAGACCATCGAGACCATTCCCGTCCGCGTGGGTTTCCGCCAGGTGGAGATAAAGGATTCCCAGTTGCTGGTGAACGGGCAGCCCATTCTAATAAAAGGCGTTGACCGCCACGAGCTGGACCCCGACGGCGGCTATGTGGTAAGCCGCGGACGTATGCTGCAAGACCTGCTGGAGATGAAGAAGATGAACGTAAATGCCGTGCGTACCAGCCACTACCCCGACGACGACCTTTGGTACGACCTGTGCGACGAAGTGGGCATTTACGTGGTGGCCGAGGCCAACGTGGAAAGCCACGGTATGGGCTACGGCGAACACACCCTGGCCAGGCGCGACGACTATGCCCTGGCCCACCTGCAGCGCAACCGGCGCAACGTGCAGCGCAACTTCAACCATCCGTCGGTCATCGTGTGGTCGCTGGGCAACGAAGCCGGATTCGGCCCCAACTTCGAGGCCTGCTACCGTTGGATAAAGGCCGAGGACCCTTCCCGCCCGGTGCAGTTCGAACAGGCCCGCCAGAACCAGTTCACCGACATTTTCTGCCCGATGTACTACCCGTACGACCGCTGTCGCCAGTATTGCGAGGATACCTCGAAAGACAAGCCGCTTATCCAATGCGAATATGCCCACGCTATGGGCAACAGCCTGGGCGGTTTTGCCGAATACTGGGAACTCGTCCGCCGGTATCCCAGGTATCAGGGCGGATTCATCTGGGACTTTGTGGGCCAGGGCCTGCGTGCCTACGACAAGGATGGGCGTATGTACTATGCCTACGGCGGCGACTACAACGACTACGACCCCTCCGACAAGAACTTCTGCGACAACGGTCTGCTCGACCCCGATCGCCGGTGGCATCCCCACGCCTACGAAGTGCAGTACTATTATCAGGACATCTGGTGCCGGATTGACTCTTGCCACGGACAACTGGAGGTTTTCAACGAGCATTTCTTCCGGGATCTGAGTCCCTATCGTCTGGAATGGACCCTGCTGGACGACGGCCGGCCCGTCCGCAGCGGCGTGGTGGAGGATTTGAGCGAAATAGGCCCGCGGCAGAAAGCCAGTTTCGACTTGCGCCGTCTTTTGGGCGAAGGCCTGCCCGACGGACGTTCCGGCGAGTGCTTCCTTTCCCTGCGCTTTGTACTCAGACAGGCCGACGGGCTGTTGCCGGCCGGTACCGTGGCCGCCCGGCAGCAATTCCTTCTTTCGGCAGGCAGCCAGCAAGCGGCCTTTGTGGGCGGACCATCGGCCCTGACAATTGCCGAAGGCCCTTCAAAAGTCTCTGGAACGGCCATCCCGCAGCTTTCCGAAACCGACGGAATCATCGAGGTTTCCGCTTCCGATTGGAAAGTCATCTTCAACAAGTCGGACGGATGGCTTGCCTCCTGGCTGAAAGGCCGCCGGGAACTGCTGGCTCAGGGAACGTCGCTCCGGCCAAATTTCTGGCGGGCTCCCACCGACAACGACTACGGCGCCCGCATTCAGCAGAAACAGTGGGTTTGGCGCCAGCCGGATATGGAACTGAAAACGTTGGAAACCGCTGCCGGCAACGGCACAGCCTGTGTCACCGCCACCTACGACCTGCCCCAGGTGCAAGCAACGCTCACGGTTTCCTACACCCTGAACGCGCTTGGACAGATGCAGGTGACCGAGCAGATGCAAACCCGGGGCGAAGGCCAGCCCGATCTGTTCCGCTTTGGAATGCGCTTGTGCCTGCCGGCCGATTGCGACCGCATCGAATACTACGGACGCGGCCCTATGGAAAACTATGCCGACCGGAAGGGCTGTGCCCAGGTGGGCATCTGGCAACAGACGGTCGACGAGCAGTTCCACCCCTACATCCGGCCTCAGGAAAACGGCAACAAGAGCGACATCCGCTGGTGGAGACAGACCGGCTGGGACGGCCACGGCCTGAAGCTGACGGCCGACAGCCTGTTTTCGGTCTCGGCCCTGCGCTACACGCAGGAATCGCTCGACGAGGGTTGGGAAAAGCAGCAGGGCCATTCGCCCCTGGTAGAAAAAGCTCCGTTTGTGACGTTATGCATCGACCAATCCCAGATGGGACTGGGCTGCGTGAACAGCTGGGGGGCCTGGCCACTGCCGCAATACCGCATCCCCTACGGCAACCGTCGTTTCTGCTTTGTCTTGGAAGCGCTGTAATGGCCTATCTGCCTGGACATTTCCGCCCGTTTCCGACACCGTGACCCGCGTCCGGCAGTCAATTTCACACAGAGGCGAGACAAACTTCACCGCCCCGGCTTCCGGTCGGCTATTTTCAGTGCTATCCTCCAAGCACCGCGGCCGCCCAGCGCCACGTAGCGCCTCAGGCAACGCCCGACGAGGGAATCCATCCGGCCTGGCTTCGGATCAGTGCCTAACCGCTGTTCCAGTTCCCGGGCATACCGGGCATTTCCCTCCTTCAGGTAATGCCCGCAAAGAATACACAGGCGGAAATACAGCGCCCGCCGGCACTTTTCCTTCTCCACGGGATTGGAAATGGCTTGGACGTCTTGCCGCACCACTTCCAGGCTTTCCCCGAGGCGGTCGTGGCGGGACGAGAAGTCGGGGCCGGTGATGCTGTCCGGATGGACCAGGATGCGATGATAGGCCTTCTCCGTCAGGAACTGCACGTTCCTGGCCTGCGACAGGCATCTTATGCCCAATTCCCAGTCGTTCCAGATGCGGCAGCGGTTGTCCCAGCCGCCGGCCCGGCGCAGGAAATCGGCGTTGAATATCATTCCCTGGGTATTCAGCGACAACGATAGTATCTGCACGTGCGGCTCGGGACGGGGAATAAAGACGCGTTCCGTCGCCCGGCCGTCTACGCACATCGTCGTGGGAAAGCACACCATATCGGCGCTTTCGTCCCAGGTTTCGGGAAGGCCGGTGAACACGTCGTCCGAATCGAAGAAATATATCCACTTGCCGGTGCAGGCGGCCAGCCCTCTGTTCCGGGCGGCCGCGGCTCCCGGCTCGGGCTCCCGCAGCACTACAAAGCTTGGCCCGAACCTATCGGGAAATGTTTCGATAAGCTCCAGCGAGCCGTCGGTGCTGCCGTTGTCCACCAGTACGACGTTTCTCAGCCGGACGCCGCTGGCGACAATTCCAAGCACCGTCTTTTCGAGGTATTCCCGGCGGTTGAAAACGGGTATGACTATCGAGACATCCATATTCCCTTTATCATATTTTTAAGAATGCCCAGCGGATTCGCCCCACCGTGAATCAGGTAGTGCCCGGCCTCCTTCAGACTTCGCCACAAGGCGTTCCAAGGGCCGAACAGCCGGCAGAACGTGGCTCCTTTGGTCTGCTGCAGCTGCGGGCTTTGGGCAAAGCGGCTGCCCGTACTGCCGGCCGCCGTGGAAACAATGCACACGGGCACGAACCATATCCGGTATCCGGCATCGGCCGCATCCTTGAGGAACACCGCTTCTTCGCCGGCGCAAAACCGTTCGCTACCCAGGCCGAAGCGTTCGTCAAACCGCGTGGTCACGTGCTGCCGGACGGCCATTTCCACCGACGAGGGATAATATCCCCGGCGGCAGGCCTCGGCATAGCTCAAGGCGACATCGGGATACCGTTTAAGCGGTTCCCCGTCGTAGGTACAGGCCGAAAAACAGATTATGTCGGCCCAGGCATACGTGCGGAACGACTCCCTGACAGCCTCCAAGCCCTCCGCCGTGTAATGGTTGTCGGCGTCGGCAAACAGCAGGATGCCGGCCCGGGAATGTTCCAGGGCGTTGTTGCGATTTCGAGAAAGCCCCCTGCCCGGAAGGAGGCTCAGGGTAACGTCTTCCCTTTCGGAAAGGGAATCGGGCACGTTCCTCAGGAAGCGTTCGTCGGTATACTGCAGGGACACGACGTAACCGATGCCCTCCCGGGGCTCCGACAGCACATCGCCGACGCGTTCGATGTCGTCGTCTATGGCGCATACCAACAGTTGCAGGTCGTCGTTCATTTATTCGTCCGAAAGTATGGTTACGGTGCCCGAGGCCGATTGGTCCCGGCCGGAATTCTATGGTTGTCGGCCTCAAAGATAGCGCCTTCGGGAAGACATCGCAAGCCGGGCAGACAACAATTGTTGGCATTTAGGTACAAGAATGCTATTTTTGCCGACGGTTTTCCAGTTTGGCCAAGCGCCCGCCCCACGGCCGGTCGTGGCATTTAACGGTTCAATCTATGCTTACTGCTTCTGTAGTCACCTATAACCATCGCCTGTCGGATATCGAGCCGCTGCTGCACAGCCTTGTGTCGGCACCTTTCGACCTTATCTACATAATCGACCACTCCGACCGCTTCCAGCTGCTGGAGAACGAGCTGGATACCTATGCCGACCGCGTGGAGCCTCGCCTGAAATCGCGTCTGAAATACGTCCGGCACCGAAACAACGGCTACGGCGGCGGCCACAACGTGGCCCTTCGAGAGGCAATGGCCGCCGGAGCGGAATACCATCTGGTGGTGAATCCCGACGTCTGGTTTACGAAAGACACCATCGACGGCATCCTGGAATTTATGGACAAGAATCCTTCCGTGGGCCAGCTGATGCCGAAAATAATGTTTCCCGACGGCCGCATACAATGCCTGGCCAAACGGCTTCCCACGCCGCTCGACATCGTGGGCCGTTTCTGCCTGCCGCGGGCCATCATCCAAAAACGGAACTTCCGTTACGAAATAAAAGACACGGGGCTTTGCCAGACCGTTTCGGTGCCCTACCTGTCGGGCTGCTTTATGTTTTTCCGCCTGAAATGCTTCGAAACCACCGGCCTGTTCGACGAGCGGTTCTTTATGTATGCCGAAGACATAGACATGACCCGGCGGATGCACCAGGAATTCGCAACGGTGTTCTACCCCGACGTGGTTGCCTTCCACAAGTTTGCCCGTGCCTCGCACCGCAGCCTGAAACTGTTCCGCATCCACGCCGTGAATCTGGTTATGTATTTCAACAAATGGGGCTGGTTCCGGGACGAGCAGCGGCGCCGGTTCAACGAAAACATCCGCCCATGGCAGCCCCAACAGTAAGCATCGTCGTTCCCGTCTACAATGCGGAAGCCTATCTGGACGAGTGGCTCGGTTCCGTCGCGGGCCAGACCTTTGCCCGTTGGGAGGCCATACTGGTCGACGACGGCTCGTCGGACGGCAGTCTTGGAATAGCCCGGGCCTATGCCCGCAGGGACGCCCGTTTCCGGGTGGTCGGACTCGGGCAGAACCGCGGTCAATCTGCGGCCCGGAACAAGGGATTGTCCCTTGCCACAGGCGATTACGTTGCCTTTCTCGATGCCGACGACTGGTGGGAACCCGACTTTCTGCAGCGGCACCTGGCCGCCATCGAAGGTTACGATATGGTGCGCAGCGGCTATCGACGCATAAACGGGCACAGCGAAACCGAGCGGAAGCTGCCGCGTCATTCCTGGCAGTTCACGTCGGTCTGCCTGGGGCTTTTCAGGCATTCCTTCATAAAGGGCCAACCCTTCCAGGAAGGGATGTATTACGAAGACGTTCTTTGGACGGTGCAATTGCTTATACGGAAACCGGCCGTCAGGAAAATTCCCTATATCGGATACAACTACCGGATGTCGCCGGGTTCGACCACCTCGGCCGTCCACTCACAGGACCTGGCAAAGCTGTATGCCGAACTGCGGCAGCTGGGACCCCGCCTGCCGGTGGTGTACACCTATCTGAAAATGAAATGGTATATGCGGGGTAAATAAAATTGCCTGGTCGCCGACAATCGTCACTTGCGTCCAGGCTGGCTAACCACCCAATAAGATATCATTTAGTTACCGGGGCGTAATCATCGAACAAATCCGCATCAACACCTATCTGATAATTCAATGGGAGTTTATCCCTCACACTCTCCAACCACTCCTCGTATGAATCGAAAGTAAAGTCAGTGCCCCACCCGCTTCCAAAATCGAAACTTTGAATTTCACCGTTGTTTTCCCATATTCCGACAATGGAAGAATAGTCACAGAACATTTTCTCTTTTGTCGTGTCATATCTTCGGGTCACATAATACACCCTTCGACCTCTGAAATCTGGATATAATTGAAGACAATATTCTTCGGTGAAACGTTCTTTAGGTCCAACTATCTAAGGTTCGCCATACTCCCGGTAACAAGCAGGGCAGACTGTCACTACCATTTCCTTGGATTTCTCAATCAGGTACTCCCGACACTGAAGGCTGTCCATCTTGGACAAGTCAACGGCCAGCGCCTCAAGGGCTACGCACAAACTAACGGCAAAAAGAATCTTTTTCATATTCGTTGATTTTTAATTGGATGGACGGCGTTCGAGTCCGTATAAAAACAATTCGCGGGAATTATACTTTGAATCGCCTGAACTTATTGTAGTAGAAGCATAGTCATACAACAGTCCCGGCAAAGATCGATTCGAGGCAATTTCCTTGTCGATTTGTGACGGGCCAGTATAGCGGTTCATGCCTTCATTCACATACTGATAGGATG
>R17__coassemble_293_pt1 | contig 29604 bp, 17 predicted proteins | sample R17__metabat2_high_PE_026 | metagenome-assembled genome bin R17
CACCAGCTGTTGAGCGACGGCGGCCCCATCTACTTGCTGGGCCGTCAGCCGGGCTCGGTAGTCGAGGGCAACTATCTGTTCAAATCGCCGCGCTGCATCTATCCCGACGACGGTTCCTCGGGCTGGACCATACGCCACAACGTGGTGAACAGCGTGTACCAATATTGGCTGCACATAGCCAGCGACCGCGACTACGACATTCAGGTATACGACAATCTGGTAAAGGACAATGCGCTGATAAACGACGGCCTGGACGTGGAAGTGAGGGGTACCGTCAATTTCCGCAACCGCGAGTTCAGCGACGAGGCCAAGGCCATTATGGCGGCCTCGGGCATCGAGAAGGAATATCAGGACATTCTGCCCGAATCGGAACCGGAAATCATAAGCATTGCGCCCGATTTCCACATCAAGAAGTGGTAAGCCGGCAACGCCCGGAAAGCGCGGCGGGATTCACAGAGCGGAATCCGGTTTTATAAGCGAAGCTTTCAGAACCTATAAGCGGAGCTTTCAGAACAGCAGCCGCGAAAGGGTTTCGCGCAGGAGGTCAATGTCTATCGGCTTGGACAGGTGGGCGTTCATTCCGGCGGCCAGCGCCAGCCGACGGTCTTCGTCGTAGGCATTGGCCGTCATAGCCACGATGGGAATGCGCGAGGCCGGCGTGCCCAAGGCCCGGATTTGCCGGGTGGCCTCGTAACCATCTATGATGGGCATCTGTATATCCATCAGAATCAGGTCGAAGGCATCTGCCTCGGCCGAACGCATTATCTCTACGGCTATGGCGCCGTCGGCGGCTTCCGACACCTTGGCTCCCATTTCCTCCAGAATGCTGGAGGCTATCTCGCGATTCAGCTCATTGTCTTCGACCAAGAGTATTTTCTTGGATTCAAGTATCTTTTCCCAAGCCGCGTCTCCATTCTCCGGATCGACGAATTCCTGCCCTTCCTGAATGCGGAACGGCAGCGTCACCGTAAAGCACGAACCTTTTCCTTGCTGGCTGACGCACGAAATGGTGCCACCCATCACTTCCACCAGGTTCTTGCAAAGAGCCAGGCCCAGACCGGTCCCCTGAATCTTGCTCACCGTGGAGGTCTGCTCGCGCGAGAAAGGTTCGAACAGCCGTTTCTGGAATTCCTCGCTCATACCGATTCCGTTGTCCTCGAAAGTGTAGGTATACAGACCGAATCCGTCGGCCCGGCGGCCGGTCTGCTCACATCTCACCTGCACTTTTCCGCCCTTTGGCGTATACTTGATGGCATTGCTTATGAGGTTGGTAAACACCCGGGCGCAATGGGCAAAGTCGCACACCACGTATTCGTCATCGATTTTTCCTATCGAGAAAGTAAGGTCTATGCCGGCCGTACGGGCAATCTCGCGCATCATAGGCTCTATGTTGGCAAAACTGTATTGCACCTTGCCCTTGTCTTCCGTCATCGTAATCTTGCCGGCTTCGATACGGCTTATCTCCAGGATATCGTTGATGATGGTAAGCAGGTTGTCGGCCGAACGGCCCGTCTTCTCCAGGTAGTCGCGCACCTTGTCGTCGTCCTTGCCCAGGGCCTTCAGGGCCATATTGTTGAATCCGGTAATGGCGTTCAGGGGCGTCCGGATGTCGTGCGACATACTGTTCAGGAAGGCCGTCTTGGCCTTGCTGGCACTGCTCATCTGCAAGTTTTCGCGCAGACGGGCCTCGAGCATATCCGATATCACATAGGAATAAATCAGGCAGCAGCCCAGCGTGTAGCCGATGGAATAGGCCGGCGCGTCGGGGTAGATCAGCTGGAAAATACCGCACAGGATGGGCGAAGCCACGAAGGCCAGCACTGCCACATTGCCCTGTTGCTCGCTATCGTGCCTGATTAATCTTATAATCACCACCACGGCTATGACAACATAGGTGATGTACTGGACATAGAACAGTACCGGACGCAAATACTCACTCTGATAGGTGCCGTCGGGATTCACGCTATACACCAGCGGCTGGAAGAAGTTCATCACCAGAATCACCACCTCGGCGGCAAACATCAGCAAGGCAAAGGAGATGTAATATTTGTAATGCTTTATGTTCAGATAGGTGAGTACGAACTGCAGCCATACCAAGGGAGTGACGGCCGCAAACAAATGGAAAAAGAACGAGGCGACGACCAGTCCGAGGTCGTTCATTACCACATCGCTGGCCAGCACGCCCCATATGCCGTCGGCCAGGCAGAAGACGACGGTCCAGGTTTCCAGTACCAGAAACGATCTGTCTATCGCATTCTCGCGCGACAGGTTGCGGCGCGTCCTGGCCGGCAGAATAAGCATAATCAGGGCGCAGGTAATGGCGGCAACGGCATAGAGAAAGTTTACCATAGTCTTCTAGTAACAAATTGTAACCACTTGTTATTCAATATATCATTTTAAGACACACACTCCGGTCCGGCACCTTCAGAGAAGGTAATGGGCAGGAGCCGGTTTACAGCTCCAACGTCCACCGGCAGGAATCGTTCAGGACAGTCCGCCCGGATTCGGCGCGCACCTCCACCAGATTGTCGCCCGGCTGCAGTTGGACGCTGTTCCAGATTATTCTGTTCAAGTTGTCTTTTTTGGCCGTGCCCACCAGTTTCCCATTCAGATAAAGCTTGGCCTTGGGCAGGTTGCAGTACACACGCACGTCGGTAAGGGCTTCGTGCCGCTGGGTAAAGCGGCGGGAAGCAATATAGAGCATCGGCTCGGGATTCCAGTTGGCCTTGTAGAAATAGAAGGCATCCTTTTTGGTCTGACGGTCGCGGGTCACCAGGCCCTTGTCGTTTATGCCGTCGCGATCGCCCTCGTAACGGATGGACGAGGGGAAATCGGCAAACACCCACACGAACTTGCTCCACAGCCAGGGCCGCTGGCTGAATGCTTCCCAGTTGCCTTCGTGGCAGACGGCCTGGGCCTCTTCGGGGTGGAAACGCCCGTCGGGACGCGTGGCCTTGTTGAGCGGCCACTGATGGTGCACAACGCTGGCGCCGGCACCGTATTCCGACACGCCCACCGGCTGGCCGTCGGCCTCGGCACGCGCCTGGTCGAAGAACTTGGCCGCACCCGAGGCACCGTCGCTGTACCAACCGAAATACTTGTTCCAGGCAATCAGGTCGGCACAGCCCTTATAATTGTTCTGGTCGACGCAGGTGGCAAAGGTGGTCAGCCGCGAGGCATCGCAACTGTGGTAGAGCGTGTCCAGTTCCTTGATGAACGGAATGGGGTCGTCGTACTGATAGAACTGCCCGTCGTTGGTAAGGATTTCGTTGAAGATACCCCAGAACACGATGGACGGATGATTGTATTTCTGGTACACCAGCTCCTGCAGCTGCTGGCGGGCGTTGTCGCGCACCTTATCCAGATAGCCCGTGTAGCCGTAGCCGCCGGGGCCGCAGAGCGGGATTTCGGTCATCAGCACAATGCCGTCGCGGTCGGCCAGGTCGTACATCGGCTCGGCGTGCGGGTAATGGGCCAGCCTCATCGCCGTGGCGCCCAATTCGCGGATAAGCTCGAAGTCGCGCTCATAGTCGTCCATCGTAAGGGCACTGCCCTTGCCTTCCACGTCTTCGTGGCGGCAGCATCCCACCAGATTCAGGTATTCACCGTTCAGGAAAAATCCCTGGTCGGGATCCACCGAAAAGTAGCGGAAGCCTGTCTTGACCGACACCTGGTCCACTTCCCGGCCGTCGCGCAGCAAGGTGGTGCGCACCGTGTACAAATAAGGATCTCTCTTGCCGTTCCACAGATGGGGCTTGGCCAGCTCGAAGCCCACCGCCGGACGCTCGTCGCCGGGATTGACTTCCTGCAAGGCCACCACCTGCCCTTCGGCATCGAGCAATTCGTGGCGCAGGGTCAGTCCTTCGGTCTGGGCGGAAAGAATGGTTTCCACGCTGAACAGGGCTCTTTCGCGGGAGATGTCCTGCTGGTGCACCAGCACGCCGGGCGAAGCAAAGAACAGGGGAGAAATGCAATCGGCTTCGGTTACGATAAGCCGACAGGGGCGGTGCAGGCCACCGCATACGTTAAAGTCGCCGCTTATGGGGAGCACGTCGCTGCGATAGGCGTTGCTGCACCAGATTTCCAACTGGTTGTCGCCGGGATGCACCCACTGGGTTATCTCAAAGCAACAGGCTGTATAGCCGCCCTCGTGCGATCCGGCCGAATGGCGGTTCACAAACACGTCGGCCACCGAATTTATGCCCTCGAAATACAAGAACAGCCGCTTGCCCTGCATCTGCGGTGTCACCTCCAGACGACGGTTGTACACCATCATTTCGCGGTTGTACTGCAGCGTACCTTCCAAATACCAGGGATTCCAAGTATGAGGAAGCGTCACCGAGTCGCCCACGAAGCTTTTCTTGGTCTTGGTGATGGGCTTGATGGTCCAGCCCTCGTTCAGCTCTATGGTTTCACGAGGCGAAAAGGGCGCTCGGACAGAGAGCTCGGACAAGCCATCGTTCTGCTCTATGGTTTCTCGAGCCTGGAGCGGGGTTGTGCAGAAAAACAAAAAGGCCGCTATGGCGGCCATTCTACAGACTGTTCTCATAACATAGTTATATAGACGGCCATTGAATGCCTGTCAGCCTTGACTCTCGGCAAATTCGGCAATCGTCTTTATGGTGAACCAATATTCTTTGGTCAAGTCATTGAGCAGTTCCGGGTCGGCCTGCTCCTGGCGGGGACGCAGTTGCTCGGTAAGGTTCCACGCAGCCTGATAGAGGTTGCTCAGTCCCAAGTTGGCGGCCACGCCTTTAAGGGTGTGCACCGCACGGAAAGATGTCTCTATATCCTGCTGCGACACAGCTTCGTTCAACTGCTGCATCGAAGGGTCGATAGGAAATTTAAGCACCAGTCGCGTGAGCAACTTCTCGTTGATGAGCCTCTTGCTGGCTCCGGCGAAATCGCCCTGCAACTTTTCGTAACATTCCTGTATGGTCATAGCGCTTGCTGTGAGACGTGTTCTGCTTTTAAGAATGCCCAAATTAAAGCATTATTCCATCAGCTTCCAACGATTGGGCATCTTTTATTTGTGTTCGGCGTTTTATTTGTTTTCGGCACCTTATTTGTGTTCCGCACCTTATTTGTTTTCGGCGCTTTATTTGTTTTCGGCGCTTCCAAACGTCCTGCGGACGGCTTCACACCACTGCGACAGATGCCCGACAACTCGGTTGGTGTTGATGGACCTATCGCCGCACTTGTCAAAGCGCCGTGCCTTAAACTTTAAACCGCTTTGTTATAAATAGTTGCCCCGACCCAATCCGGGTCGGGACAACCATAACTTTATCAGAGCTGAGGACCGGCAGCCACCAGCGCCTTACCGGCTTCGTTGGTGGTGTACTTGCCAAAGTTCTTGATGAAACGGCCGGCCAGATCCTTGGCCTTCTCTTCCCATTCGCAAGCGCACTTGTAGGTGTCGCGCGGATCCAGGATGTTGGGATCCACACCTTCCAACTGAGTGGGAACGGTAAAGTTGAAGTAAGGAATCTGCTTGGTGGGAGCCTCGTCGATGCTGTGGTTCAGGATGGCGTCGATAATACCGCGGGTGTCGCGGATGGAGATACGCTTGCCCGTGCCGTTCCAGCCAGTGTTCACCAGATAGGCCTTGGCGCCGCTCTTTTCCATTTTCTTGACCAGTTCCTCGGCATACTTGGTGGGATGCAGTTCCAGGAAAGCCTGGCCGAAGCAAGCCGAGAAGGTGGGCGTGGGTTCCGTAATGCCGCGCTCGGTACCGGCCAGCTTGGCAGTAAAGCCGCTCAGGAAATAGTACTTGCACTGTTCGGGAGTAAGGATGCTCACAGGAGGCAGCACGCCGAAGGCATCGGCGCTCAGGAAGATAACCTGCTTGGCAGCGGGACCTTCGGAAGCCGGACGCACAATTTTGTTGATGTGGTAGATAGGATAGCTCACGCGGGTATTCTCGGTGACGCTTTTGTCGGCGAAGTCAATCTTGCCTTCGGCATCGACGGTGACGTTCTCCAGCAGGGCATCGCGACGGATGGCATTGTAGATGTCGGGCTCGCTTTCCTTGTCCAGATTGATAACCTTGGCATAGCAGCCGCCTTCCAGGTTGAACACGCCTTCGTCGTCCCAGCCGTGCTCGTCGTCGCCGATGAGCAGACGCTTCGGGTCGGTGGAAAGGGTGGTCTTGCCGGTGCCGGACAGACCGAAGAAGATAGCGGTGTTCTGGCCGTTCATATCGGTGTTGGCCGAGCAGTGCATAGCCGCGATTCCCTGCAGGGGCAGGTAGTAGTTCATCATCGAGAACAGGCCTTTCTTCATTTCACCGCCGTACCAGGTGTTCAGGATAACCTGCTCCTTGCTGCTGACGTTGAAGGCGACGGCCGTTTCGCTGCGCAGACCCAGTTCCTTGAAGTTCTCCACCTTGGCCTTGGCAGCGCAGTACACCACGAAGTCGGGCTCCAGGTCGAATTCGGCCTGATTCTGCGGACGGATGAACATATTGGTGACGAAATGTGCCTGCCACGCCACTTCCATAATGAAACGCACCTTCATACGGGTGTCCTTGTGGGTGCCGCAGAAACCGTCCACCACATACAGGCGCTTGCCGCTGAGCTGCTTGATGGCCAGGTCCTTGAGGGCGAACCAGTTTTCCTCGGAAAGTTCGTGGTTGTCGTTGGGATATTCGGGAGTGTTCCACCACACGGTGTTCTTGGACTTTTCGTCCATCACAATGTATTTGTCCTTGGGGGAACGGCCGGTGTAGACACCCGTCATGACATTGATGGCACCCAGTTCGGTTACCTGACCCTTGTCAAAACCTTCCAGACCGGGTTTGGTCTCTTCGTTGTACAGGACCTCGTAGCTGGGGTTGTAAAGAATTTCGGTTGTACCGGCGATGCCGTACTTTGTCAAATCTAATTTGCTCATTTTTAAATAGATATTTATAGTTGAACTTTTAAATCAGCCAATTTTTTCCGCTTGCAAAGATAATGTTTTTTGCCTTCCACGAATACCGAAACAAATATTTTTGACCAAAGTTCATTTCCCGGCAATTCAAGGAGTCCGACGAAGGTTATTTCTGATCGATGGAACCACCGTTCATTCGGCCGCCGGCGGGCGCAGAATTACCGTTTTTGCGCCCGGTTACGGGGTTTTGGCCGCCGGCGGGCGCGGAATCGCCGTTTTTGCGCCCGGTTACGGGGTTTTGGCCGCCGGCGGGCGCAGAGTTGCCGTTTTTGCGCCCGGTTACGGGGTTTTGGCCGCTGGCGGGCGCAGAGTTGCCGTTTTTGCGCCCGATTCCACGGTTTTGGCCGACGGCGGGCGCAGAATCGCCGTTTTTGCGCCCGGTTACGGGGTTTTGGCCGCCGGCGGACGCAGAGTTGCCGTTTTTGCGCCCGGTTACGGGGTTTTGGCCGCCGGCGGGCGCGGAATCGCCGTTTTTGCGCCCAGGGAAGGTGGAAGCCCGGAAGTCGGGCACGGGAATAGCCAATCTCGCGCCCGGGAAGTAGAGCCCAAAGGGGCGATGCCGTGGCGCGTGACGCAGTGCGTGCGCAATCTCGCGCCCGGGAAGTAGAGTCCAAAGATTTAGCCGAAAGATCAGTTAGCTGCCCGCAGAAGGGCCTTCAGCTGACGGCCGCTGATTTTGACGATGGTGCCGTGCTTGTGGCCCTCGGGCACGGAAATCAGGTCGTCGATGGGCGTGAAAGTCTTGAAATCCTTGGTAGACACGGCCCCGTAACGGAATTCGCGGTACACGTCGAAATAGATAAGCCATTCCTCCCCTACCCGGATGGCGCAGGGGCCCTCGCTGTATTCCGGGCTGAAAGTTGCCGTCGGATTGCCGAAGGGGCCTTCGGGCGTGGGGCCTTCCACGCAGAAGCAATTGCTGTAACCCGGCTTGCGGTTGTCCTTCAGGATAAACACATAGTCGCCTTCGCCACGTTTTACCAAAAAACCGTCTATGCTGTTGAACCCGCAGTCGTAGAAGGGCTTGGCAGGTGTAAAGGTCTTGAAATCCTTGGTCTTGGTATAGAACGGACGATGGCAGGCGTTGGTTCCCAGGCGGTCGGCTTCGGTGTATTGCGCGGGATTTATACCCGACGACCATATAATAAGGTACTCGTCGTTCACGTCGTCGTAGAACAGCTCGGGCGCCCACACGTTGTTGGTAGCGGTGTCGGGCATTACCGGAATCACCTGTTGCTGACTCCAGTGTATCAGATCTTTAGAATGGGCGTAACCGAATCCGCGGCTGCCGCTCCACTGGGTGGTCCACACCAGGTGGAAGGTGCCATCGGGGCCCTGACAGATGCTCGGGTCGCGCAGCACGCGAGTGGGACAATACTTGGGCGTGACTTCCTGTCCCGTAAAGGCATCCACGTAAGGAGCATCGTTGCCCACCTCGGGCGCCATCCACACACCGCCCAGCGTGTCCCAGTGGTAGCCGTCCAGGCTGTAGAGATACTGCATTCCCTTAACGGAGGGCTCGCGGAAAGAGGTGAAAAGGTAAGCGTCCTGCCGGCTGCAGGAAACAAGGCCCAGCAGCAGTGTCGCGCCAAAGGCCATTCTCGATAATGCTTTTTTCATTTTGTCGGAGGGTTTCTAAGTTGACTTCAGAGCTGGCCGTCGGCAGGATTTAGCCACTCCGCCGCAGCTGTTCCGGCGACAAAAATAGCACAAAGTCCGGCAATGCGAAATCGGTTAACACCCGCGGGCACAGAATTGACGTTTTTGCGCCCGGTTCCACGGTTTCGGCTGCCGGCGGGCACAAAATTGACGTTTTTGCGCCCGGTTACGGGGTGTCGGCCGCCGGCGGGCACAGAAAAAGTGGGTTTTCTGCTGAAATGACGCGCCAAGCTCCTCAGGCGCATCCGTTCGGATGAAATTCCTAAAAAGAAGAGGGTGACTAAAAGCCTTCCCGACTTTTAGCCACCCTCATATTAAAGCCTAACGCAATTAGCGAAGCATCATCTTGCTGACGTTGACGGAACCGTCGCTCATCAGGTTCTTGACGATGTAGAGGCCCTGGGCACCCTGCTGGGGAGCGCAGACTTCTTCACCGCTAAGCAGGAAGTAACGGCTGGAAACCACGGAGGCATTGTTCATAGCCTTCTGCAGACCGCTGACGGCAAACAGCTTGGTGTCGGCCACGTCGGCGCCCTTCAGAACGATTTCCTCGTTGGCATTGGTGCTGAAGTAGAAAGCACCGGCAGTCATCTTGGAGCCGGCAGCACCCACCAGGTACTTGCACTCCTTGTACACCGGGAATTTGATAACGCCCACGCCACTCTTCTTATAGCTGTCTTCGGCAGCACCGGCCAGCACCTCGATCTTGGCAATGGTAGTTCCTTCAGGAACGGCATTGATTTCGGTGCCATCACCAGGCAGGGTAACGGTGATGATACCCATAGTGTCGGCCGTGTACATAGAGGCTTCGTAACCGATGGCGGTGCCTTCCTCGAACACGAAATACTGCTTGTTGGAGGTCATCTTGTTCACCACGTACATAAAGCCGTCGTTATTGGGAACAATCTGGTAAGCGCAACCGGTGGCAGGAGCTTTAAGTGAGGTGGCAGGCGAAGCACCGTCACCATCCTTGGGGTTGTTGGAACCCTGGCAGGCCGAGGTAAGGGGAATTTCGGTAGTGCCAATGCAGATAGAGGTGAAACCATCGGCAGCAGCGCTCGTAGCCTTGAAGGTTTCGGTAATACCAGCAGTCACTTCGAAATCGGTGGCAACGGCCATAACGGTTCCGGCCTGCAGTTCGGTACCTGCGCTAACAATACCGGCAGTAGTAGTGTCGATTACAGCATACGACTGGGCAAACATACCCGCGCTGATCGTAAGAGCAGCAGCAAAGAGTAAAATTTTCTTCATAAATGAATGATTTTGTTGGTTAATAAAAAAGGGTTAGAGTTGAAAGTTAAAAGTTGAAAGTTGAAAGTCAGATCCTAAATCTGGCAACTTGAATCTTGAAACCGGAGACTCAGGACCGTTCTAAACAAGCTGCGGCCCGCCGGACTCCGGGCGGCCCGAAGGCCGCCCGGGCATCCGATTATTCGTTGGCCGGAGTTTCTTCGCCCACAAACGTGAAGGCATACTCATAGGCCTTGCGGCCCACCTTTACCGTCATATTGAACTTCATATCGGCGGCACCTTCGTCGGTAATGCGGCCCTTGAAACCGGTACCCAGTCCGCTCAGCGAACCGCACGAGAAGATGAATCCGTTGTTGGCATAGGCCAGGTTGCACACCGTGGTGTTGGCCGAGAATTCAAACAGGCTGTCGGTGGCCAGGGTAATCATAGCCGCATAGCCGCGCGTGTAGCTGGGATAGGAATAGGTAGTGTCGTTGGTGAGCGTGTCTACGTTCATCACCATGCCCGCCGAATCCAGCTGCTTGTAATATTCTTCGTCCAGTTTGGCAAACGTAATGCTGCCCGTGGTCACCGTCGTGTCGGGATCCAGGATTTTCACCCAGGTGCCGGCATAGCGCTTGCCGTCTATGGCCTGGTCGGGCGTGGTGTCGTGCTTTATAACCACGTCCTCGTTCTTTTCGCCGCAGGACACCACCAGCAGTCCGGCCAGAAACATCAATGTATAGGCTAACTTTTTCATATGCTGATTGTTGTTATATCGTTATATTAATAACCGGGGTTCTGGTCGGCCACCGAGATAGCCGTGTTGGAACCAAGTTCGTTCTGAGGTATCGGACGATACCATTTGGCCTCGCCCAGATTGTTGCACAGTTCGCTGAACGAACCGATCTGTTCGTTGTAGGCCACGTTGTAGCGCATCAGCTGACGCGTACGGCGCAGGTCCATCCAGCGCTGGTTCTCGGCAAACAGTTCGCGGGCGCGCTCGTCCAGCACCAGGTCCAGTTCGGTAACGGAGCCGGCACTGCTGCGGGTATAGTCGGGATCGTAGGCCGCAAAGCTGGCCAGCTGGCTGGCGTGCGAGCGGGCGCGTACAGCGTTGATTTTCTGAAGGCTCTCAGCCGTCTTGCCGGCCATCAGATAGGCCTCGGCCGCCACCAGATAGATGTCGCTCAGGTGGAACACCACCACGTCGCGGTAGCACTGCGAGGTGTTGCCGTCTTCCTGCACCGACGAGGGATCGTCGAACTTCTTGACGCACATCGTGGAGTTCACGTTGGCCAGTTCGCCGGTGGACGAATACACCACGTTGGACTTGGTGTAGGAACCGTCGGGCTTGATGGTGTACTTCACCATCGGGTCGGCCAGGATATAGGCCACGCAGTCGTTTATGTAACCCGTCTTGGCATACTTGGCCTGGTTGGCGGTAAGGTAGGCATCGTAAGTGGCCGTCGAAGTATAATAAGGCATATACTGGAAGGCGATGGGCAGCGCATCGGTATTGCCCAGGTAGTAGGCCCAGTAGCCCGTGGTGCCCCAGGTGCCGTCGTAGTTGTAGAAGGTGGTCATAAAGGTGCCGTTGTAGCGGTCGTCGCCCTCGGCAAACAGATAGATGGCCTTCTTGGAAGGAGCCCGGTTGGAACCCACGTTCTTCATACCCGTGGACGTAGGCTGGCCGTAGTAGCCGCCGAAGTCGTTCTGCAGGCCGTGTCCGCCGGCATTGGCTTCGCCGGGATCGCCGGCACGGTCGTACTGGATGGAGAATATCACCTCGCCGTTGCCTTCCTTGTAGGGCGACCACTTGTCTTCGAACGACATAGTGGAGAGGTCGGTCACCGCGCCGCCGGCAATGGCCTTTTCGGCCATCGCAGCCGCCTTGGTAAAGTAATCGGTTCCGTTGACGGTATAAGTACCGGAAGCCGCGTCGGTAAGCGTAGTCTGCAAATCCCAGCCGGCCGCCAGATAGGCCTTCGCCAGCAAGGACTTGGCCGCGCGCTGGCTGATGGTGCCGGTGGAAGGATCTTCCTTGGGCAGACGCTCATCGTCCACAATGCTTTCGAGGTCGGCAATGATGTAGTCGTAAACCTCCTGCAGGCTCTTGCGGGGATAGTTGCGGTTGGCATCGTTCACATAGCCTTCGGTAATGGGCACTCCGCCGAAATGCTGGCTGAGCAGATAGTAGCCGTAGGCCCGGATAAAGTGGGCTTCGGCCGCATAGTCGCTTTCCTCACCACCATAATACAGAATGCAGTTGGCCCGGTTTATAAGGGTGTAGCAAGCCGTGTAGAAGCTGCTCACCGTGCTGTTCTCGGCCGTCATACTGAAGGTATGGAACTGCGAGGGCGATTTGCCGCGGGTGGGAATGTACAGGTCGGTACCGTCTTCGTAGATGTCTACCTGAGTCACCAAGGTGCGGAAATCGTAATAGGCTCTTACCCGGAGGGAAGCCAGGCCCGCCTCGGTGGAGAAATATTCGTCGGCCGTCTGGGACGAACTCTTGTTTTCGGCCTCCAGGAAGCCCTGGCAGCTGCAGAACAGCGCCACGCTCATCGCCACAAGAGCGAAACTATAGAATAACTTTTTCATTGTTCTTTACTTTTAGGAATGGACGACGGACTTAGAATTTAAGGCTGGCGCCAAGCTCGTAGGTAATGGTGCTGGGGCCCTGGTTGGACAGCGAGGCGCTGGCCCATTCAGGATCGAAGCCCTTGTAGTTGGGCGACCACACAAACGGATTCGTCACCGTGCAATACAGACGCAGGTTGCTTATGCCGGCCTTGCCCACCAGATCCTTGGGAAGCGTATAGCCCAGCGTAATGTTCTTCACCTTTACATAAGTAGCATCGATGTAGGTGTTGCCCGCGCCCTGGTACAGGCTGGAGCCCACACCGCCGTTCAGACCGCCGTTGTTGGGGAAAGGATAGGAACCGTAGTGGGTGTACTCCTGGTAGACGGGATTCTTGAGCGTGCCGTCGGCATTCAGGCCGTCGCAGTCGATAAGCGTGCCGGCGGGGATGTAGTAGTCCACCTGCAGTTTTACGCGGCCGCGGTCGCTCCAGTTCAGATACTCGCTGTAGAAGGGCGACGAAACCATATAGCCCACCTTGGCATACACGTTGGCCGAGAAGTCCCAGTTCTTGTACGTGAGCGTGGTGGAGAAGCTGCCCGTCCAGTCGGGGTCGCAGCTGAAGATTTTCTTGTCGCCGATGTTCTGTTCCACGCCGTTCTCGTCTTCTTCCCAGCCGTCGGTGAACTGACCGTCGCCGTTGACGTCGTCGATGATCACCTGGCCCTCGGTCCAACCGTAACAGGCGTAGTAGTAGTCGCATTCACGCACCGTCTCGCCGGGAGTGAAGCCCTTGAGCACGGCAATATCGTTGTCGGGCACCACCATATCGCGGTCCGACACAATGCCTATCCAGTCGTATCCGTAGATGTTGTTGATGGGCTGACCGATGAACAGGCCGTCGTTGGGCAGGTTCTTGCCGGTACCGTTTATTTCCACCACCCGGTTGTCGTTGTGGGCAAAGCTGAACGTGGTTTCCCAGCGCAGGTTCTGGCGGGCTATGTTCACCGTGGTGAGCGATATTTCAATACCCTTGTTGCTGACGCTTCCCACGTTGGTGGTAAGGCTGTTGCCGGCGGCTTCGAGCGGCAGGCGCACGCTGTAGAGCAGGCCGTCCGACAGTTTGTTGTAAGTATCCACGCTACCCACGATGCGGTTGTCCAGGAATCCGAAGTCCACACCGAAGTTGGTTTCCTTGGACGACTCCCACGACAGGGCCTTGTCTACGATACCGTCGGGAATGTAGCCCTGGTAGTAGGTGCCGCCGAAGGGATAGTAGATGGGCGACGAAACCGTCTGCTGCGTGGCATAGTTGCCAATGCCGGCGTTGTTACCGGTAAGACCGTAGCTCAGACGCAGCTTGAGGTTGGACAGCCAGTCGGCATTGAGCCATTCCTCTTCGGACGCGCGCCAGGCAGCCGCCACCGAGGGGAAGGTACCCCAGCGATGCCCGTCGGCAAACTTGGAAGAACCGTCGCGGCGGACGGTACCGGTAATCATATAACGGCCGGCGTAAGAGTAGTTCAGACGGGCCGCATAGGACATCAGGCTGTTTTCGGTATAGCTATTCTTGGAATCGGTCACATAGGTACCGGTGGCCAGGTTGTACCACAGCGTGCCGTCCATCACCTCGCCGTAGGTAAGGTAGGCATATTCGGCGTTGTACGACTCCATACTGAACAGCCCCATCAGGTTGATGCTGTGCTGTCCGAAGCTCTTGCTGTAGTTGACGGTGTTGTCCCAGGTCCAGCCGAAGGAGCGCTGGGTGGTGAGCTGGGCCGAATTGGTCTCGTTGTCGACGATGGTGTCGTCGAACTGGCCCAGACGGTAGTAGGTAAAGTTGGGCGAGAAATTCGTCTTGATGTCGAGCCCCTTGAGCGGCGTGGCCTTCAGGTAGAAGTTACCCATCATACGGTAGGTCTCTTTTTCCTTGGTGCGGTTGTCGTTATAGAGCAGGGGGTTGGTCTGGTCGGAGAACTGGTTGGCGGCCGACGAACCCATAGCCTCGAAGTTGCCGGGCTTCTGGTTCAGCTCGCCGTTCTCGTCGTATGGCTGCATAAAGGCATTCATACGGTAGGCAATCTTCACGCCCTCGTCGTTGGCATAGGAGTTGTTCATCTGAGCCAGGTTCATACTGAATCCGGCGGCGAACACCTTATTTATTTTGGCGTCGACGCTTCCCTTCAGGTTGAAGCGGTTTTCCTCGTCGCCCACATAGATGCCGGTGGTCTGGTTGTAGCCGGCGCCCAGGTGGTAGTTCACGTTGCCCGACTTGCCGCTGGCCGAAACATAGTGGTTCTGCTGACGGCCGTCCTGCGTGACCAGCGAAGGCCAGTCCCAGGTGTCGCCGGAAGCCAGCAGCGATTTCAGACGGTATTCCTTGGTGTCGGCATTGTACAGAGCCATCTGCTCGTAGGCGCCCATATTGTAGTCGGGCTGGCCCGAAGAGGCCGTGGCTTCGCCGGCATAGGAGAGGAATTTCAGGAAACGGTACTGGTAGAATTCCTGGCCGTCCATCAGTTCGGGCATACGGGCAATCTTGGATACACCGTAATAGCCGTCGTACGAAACCGTGGGCTTGGGATCGGACTTGCCGCTCACCGTCACGCCGCTCTTGGTGGTGACCAGGATGACGCCGGCCGTGGCACGCGAACCGTAAATGGCCGTGGACGAAGCGTCCTTGAGCACGTCGATGCGCTCGATGTCCTGCGGATTCAGGAAATCCATATCGCTGCAGATAACGCCGTCTATCACATACACCGGCTTGGTGCTGGAGTTGGTGGACGACTTACCGCGGATTTCGATGTCGAAGCTGCCACCCGTACGCGACGAGCTCTGCGTGATGTTCACGCCAGGCGCGGAACCCTGCAGGGCTTCCAGCACCGAAGGAACACCCTTGGCGGCTATTTTCTCGGTGCCGATGCTGGCCACCGAGCCGGTCAGGTCGTTTTTCTTCATCTGGCCGTAACCCACGAGCACTACTTCGTCGAGTTCCTTGGAGTCTTCTTCGAGCACCACCTTGATAGTGGTCTGGCTGCCGACCTCGACTTCCTGCGGAATGTATCCCAGGAAGGTGAACTGCAGCACGTCCGAAGGCTGGGCGTTGATGGCAAAATTACCGTCCACGTCGGTGATGACGCCGGTATTGGTCCCCTTCACCTTGACGGTGGCGCCGATAATGGATTCGCCCGAGGGATCGGACACATTACCGGTGATGCGCGTCTGGGCAAAGGTCAAAAGGCAGCTCAGGCTCAGGACAAGCAGTGCCGCCGCTTTGCGTAACACATTCATAACGTACATACTATTAAATCGGTTTATAAAAGAATTCTTACAAGTGCTCCACCCGCAAGCCCTAATTGGTGGAAAATTTGCCGTCAAAGGTAGATTCTTTACTCCATTTTGCAAAAATTAGCACCAAAAAATCCACTTTCGGGGCTTAAACAGCCGCCCTACACAGCAACCGCCCGGGACACGGCCGTTCTTTCCAAGCAGCACCACCCCGAAACAGCAGCCGCCCGGATACAGCAGCGGCCCAGATACATCCGTTCTTTCCAAGCAGCACCACCCCGCAAACAGCAGCCGCCCGGATACAGCAGCGGCCCGCCGGGGTCCGGCAGGCCGCTGTACAATGTCAGACAAGGGAACTACTCCAGTCCCGTGGCATAGCCGGGATTCTGGTAGTCGGCTCCGTTGTTGATGGACGGCAGGAACGTGCTGGTGTCGAACGGACGCAGAATGTAGTCGGCATTCCAGAACTGGGCCAGCGTGGGGTTGGTCTCCTCCAGATAGGTGGCATCCTTGAACATTCCCGTGCGCGCCAGGTCGTAGTAGCGCTGGAACTCGCCGCACAGCTCGCGGCCACGCTCGTCCAGGATGGTGCGTATGGTGGCGCTGCCCGACAGGGACTTGGCACCGGCGCGCGCACGCACCTTGTTCACGTATTCCATAGCCTTGGCCCCGTCTTGGTTGGCGCCCAATTCGGCCTCGGCCGCAATCAGGTACATTTCGGGCATACGGATAAGCAACATCGCCGAACGGTTGCCGAAGCGAAGCTTCTCGGCATCGCCCACCCAGAAGTTGGTGGTGTTGTACTTGGTAAGCGAAGGATAGAAGTTGGAGAACACGTTGTCGCCCTCGTTGCCCTCGGCCGGATATTCGTCCGACGGATTGCGGTACTTATGGGTCATCACCACCGTGTGGTTGGCATCGTCGTACACGTCGGCATAGTCGGCCACGATGGTGGGAATGGTGTCGCGGCACTTCAGCCACTCGTCACGGTCGGCATCCTGCGGCATCACAAAGTGGATGGCAATGTCGCCCACGTTTATCTTCTTGCTCGAAATCTTGGCGGTGTTCTTGTCCCACATATTCAGGGCCGCGTTGCGCATAGTCAGGTTGTTGTTGGCAATCCACTCGTTCTGGAACAGTTGCTCGAAGCGGGGATCCAACGTGCCGTCGTCCTGCACAAACAGGTTGATGAGATGCCAGGTGGGCATAAACACGCCGTTCACGCTGCCCTCGTAGGAGGTGTACGACTCGGCCGTGGTGTTGCGGGCGCCGATGGCCGTCACCTGGCAGCGGAAATACAAGTGGCACTGGCTGAGCACATAGGCATTGTTGCTGCTGCCGTTGTAGGAATCGTCGGCATAGTAGGCGTGTTTCCACAGCGCCTCGCGGTTGGTCATATTGTTCAGCGTGTCGAACACCTCGGCAAAGCTGGGATACATATAGGTATTGTAGAGCGAACCGCCGTTCTCGCAGTCGTCGATAAGGGCCTTGGAGCACTCGAGCGCCTTCCGGTAATAGGGCAGCTTGTCGGCCTCGCTGTCAATCCAGCGGGTGGCCTGCAGGTAGCAGCGGGCCAGCAGGCCCAGGGCCGACTTCTTGGACGGACGGGTCATACGCGTGTCGTCGCTCACGGGCAGCCATTCCACGGCATACTCCAGGTCGGGCAGAATCATTTCGTCGTAGATCTGCCTGGGAGCCGTGCGCTCGGGATAATAGGCCGTCGAGTCTATCTCGGTGTCGTATTCGTCCACCACCGTCAGACCGCCGAACTGCTCCACGCCGTGGTAGTAGTACATAGCTCTCATAAAGTGGGCCTCGGCCGCCTTGGCGTTGCGTTCCTCGTCGGTCTTGTAGTCGGGCAGGTCTATCAGACGAAGGGCCTGGTTGCAGGAACCTATGCCGTCGTACAGACTGTACAGCAAATTAAGCAGATAGGTAGTGTTGGGCGAGCCGCCGGCAAACCACCAGAAATAGTTCTCGCTGGTGTTGGTCTTGTTTCGGGGGGTGGTCCAAAGGTCGGTTTCGGCCTCGGTAAGGCACATAAAGTCGGCCTTGTTGCGGTTGCCGTACATACTGCGTTCCATACCGAAATAGATATTGTTCAGTACGGTTTCGTAGCCGTCGACGGTCTTGCTCATATTCTCGAAGGTGAAGCCGCCGGGGTCGTTCTCGTCGAGGGAGCAGGCGCTGAAGCCCAGGCCCGTCACAAGCAGGCCGGCCAGCAGAAGGGATATGCTTTTTACAGATTTCATAGTCGTATCCTCCTTTGGTTAAAAAGTAATGTTCAGACCGGCCACCACCTGACGGTAGAGCGGATAGCGCGACGAGGCCGACTCGGGATCGACCTGGCTCAGGTGCTTGCTCTTGGTCCAGGTGTAAGGATTATACAGCGTGCCGTAGATGCGGCAGCGTTCCACCAGTGCCTTGCGCGTCCACTGGCGCGGCAGGGTGTAGCCCAGGGTGATGTTCTTTATCTTGATGAAATCGCCGGGAACCCAGTTGCAGGCAGCCGCCGCCGGGTTGTAGTTCAGACCGGGCGCATAGTAGTAGGCGTCGGTGTTTTCTTCGGTCCAATAGTCCACGCCCGTAGGCTGGTTGGTGGCAATGTCGGACGAACCGGTGTAGTAGCTGTAGCTCACCAGATGGCCGAAACGGCCCATCATATAGATGCTCAGGTCCAAGTTCTTGTAGGTGAACGAGTTGTTCAGGCCGGCCATATAGCGGGGCGTCTTGGTGCCCAGCACCTGGTAGTCGTTTTCGGTGTACTTGTGCACGCCGGGAGCGTCCTCGGCATCGGTTTCCTGCGGCACGGTCTCGATTTTCACGGCACCGGGTTCGCAGCCGTACAGGTCGCCCAGGTAGGCATCGTCCACGCCGTCGCCGTCGCTGTCGTACAGCTCGTCGGCCTGCCAGATACCCACATACTTGTAGTCGTACACGGAATTGATGGACTCACCCACCAGGAACCAACCCAGCGAGCTGTCCTTGAAGCCCTTGGTCACGCCGGGCAGCGACACGATCTTGTCGGTCTGCCAGGTAAGGTTGAACGTGGTGTTCCAGGTAAAGTTCTGGCGCCGCACGTTGTGGGTGGTGAGCGTCACTTCCAGACCGCGGTTCATCGTTTCGCCCAGGTTCTGCCACGACGACAGGGTCCATCCCCAACCGGTGATGCCGGTGGTAACGGGCATCGCGCGGGCATAGAGCAGGTCCTTGGTCTGGGTGTCGTACCATTCCACGCTTCCGTCTATGCGGTTGTCCAGCACGGTGAAGTCCAGACCCAGGTTGGTGGTGTAGGACTTTTCCCAGCCGATGGCCGCGTTGCCGTAGGTGCCGGTAAACTGCGTGGTGCCGCCCGACGAGGCCGAGCCCGCGCCGTCCACCGAGATATACTGCGGATAGGAATACATACCCGAACTGGTGGCATAGGCGCTCATACCGCCCGAGTTGCCGGTAACACCGTAGCTGGCACGCAGTTTCAGGTTGTCGAGCCACTCGATGCCGTCCATAAAGCCTTCGTCGCTGATGCGCCAGGCGGCCGCCACCGAGGGGAAGTAGTCCCACTTGCTGCCTTCCGACAACCACGACACGCCGTCGTAACGCACCGAAGCCGTCAGCAGGTATTTTCCTTTATAGCTGTAGTTCAGACGGGCGGCATACGACATCTGCTGCGTCTGCTTGAAGTTGCCGCTGGCATAGGCGTCCTCGCCGCTGCCCATCCGGTAGTACAGCCAGCTGTCCAGGTTCTGTCCGAGCGAACCGGTATAGTTGTCCACCAGCTGACGGAAGTTCCAGGAACTCAGCGCCGTGGCCGTTACGGTATGGTCTTCGGCAAAGGTTTTGTTGAAGGTAAGGATGTTGTCCCAGGAATACGACCAGTCGTTCTGGGTGTACACCTCGGCGTAGGGCGTCACCTGGCCCACGTAATAGGGCGAATTGGTGGAGCACTCGCTGCCGAAGTAGCGGTTGCGGTTTATGTTGGCCACCGAGCCGCCCATCTGCGTCTTGAACGTCAGGGGTTTGACGGGACGGATTTCCAGATAGCCCGTGGGCTGCACGTAGAGCGAGCGCTGCTGGTTGGCATACTGGTCGGTGCGCCAGTCGGCCAGCGGAGACATCTGGCCGTTGCCGGCATTCTCGCCTATATAGAAGTAGTTCAGGTCGCCGTACTCGTCGTACACCTCGCCCAGCGGCATACGCGTCACCGCACGCTGGAACACCGGGTTGCCCGAATTGTTCAGGCCGTAGGTGGTGTTGGAAACGAAGCCTATCTTGGCCCAGTCGAATATCTGCTGGTCGGCGTTCAGGCGAAGCACCAGCTTGTCGGCGTTCTCCATAGCCATCAGGCCCTGGTCGTGGGTGTAGGAAATGGAGCTGTACACCTGCGAGGCGTCGTTACCGCTCGACACCGACAGACTGTATTTCTGCGAAGTGGCCTTGGTGTCGGAGTAGTCCAGCGCAGCGTCCACCCAGTCTATCCACTTGTCTTCCAGCAGGGCTTCCTCGTAGTAGGTGTTGCCGTTGGCCAGTTGCTGGATGGCATCTTCCTTGCTTTCGGGCAGTTCCAGGGTGTAGGCGTGCGTGTCGGAGGTGCGGTTGGCGTTCTTGTAGGCCGTGCGCATATAGTCCCACCATTCGTCTTCCTGCATACCGTGGCGATACATCGGAGTACCCTTGACACCGGTATAGGCATCGAAATTCACCGTGGTCTTGCCGCTCTTGCCCTTGCGGGTGGTGATAAGAATCACACCGTTGGCACCGGCACTACCGTAGATGGCCGTCGAGGCGGCGTCCTTGAGCACGTCTATGCTCTCGATGTCGGCCGGGTTCAGCTGGCTGAAGTAGTCGTTCACGTTCATCTTGGGAGCGTTGTCGCCGTCGCTCAGCGCCAGGTCGTCCACCATAACGGTAGAAGCCATAATCACACCGTCAATGACGACGAGCGGGTCGTTGTTGCCGTAGATGGACCGCGTGCCGCGCAGCGAGACCGTCGGGTTCGAGCCCAGGGCACCGCTGCTCTGCGTAATGTCCAAGCCGGCAATGCGGCCTTCCAAAGCTTCCATAATATTGTTGGTAGGCGCCAGGGTGATTTCCTTGGGGGCAATGGACGACACGGCACCGGTAAGGTCGCGGCGCTTCATCGTGCCGTAACCCACCACCACGACGTCGTCCAGATCCTGTCCGGCCTCTTCGAGCACCAGGTTGATGGAGCGCTGGGCTCCCACAGAGACTTCCCGGGTCTCGAAACCCAGGTAGGAGAACTTCAGGACAGCCGTCTGCGGATTGTTCAAATCGAGCTGGAAGCAGCCGTCCACGTCGGTGATGGTACCGACGTTGGGGCTACCCTTCAGCACGATGTTCACCCCGATAAGGGGCTCGCCGCTGGCGTCCTTCACCACACCCGTCACCGTTTCGGCCATCAGCAAGGCCGGAAACAGCAACAGGGAAATCAGCAAAGCAATGTTACGTTTCATATTGGTTTGTATAAAGGGTTGTTATTCTGCTTGTTGCAAAGCTCCTCCGAAGGTGAGCGCATAGGTCTTGGTGCTACGCCCGCTCTTGAGCTTCATCTGGAAACTCGAGTACAGGTTCCCTTCCTCGTCGATGCGGCCGTAGAAGGCAGCACCCAAGGGGTTGGTGGCCACGTGGTTGGAGAAGGCAAAGCCCCCGTTGCTGTGGGAAATGTTGGCGATGCACTCCTTTTCTATGGCAAATTCCTCACACTTGAAGGTGATGTTCACCACGTAGGGCCGCAGCACGTAGGTGGTGTCCAGCCGGTAGTCGGTCTGGTTGGCCCACACCGTATCCACCACGCATTTCTGCGCCGGAGCCAGCGTAAGCGTTCCCTCAGCGTAGGTGGTGTCGGGCACGGCGGCGCCCACCACCGTGCGCGAAAACTCGCCGGCATACACCCCGGCCGCATCGGTTTCGGGCGTCGTGTCAAACACCATTTCTTCGTTGTCGGAGCCGTTCTGGCCGCAGGCCGCCCCCAACAGGACAGCCGCTGCCAGCAAGACGTATGTTCTGAATGACTTGTTCATATCTGTCTGGTAATTTAAGAATCAATAACCCGGGTTCTGGTCGGCCTCCGAAATGGCGGTGTTGGTGGCCAGTTCGGCCGCCGGGATGGGACGCAGCCACTTAATCTCGCCGTTCACGTTGGACATATCCTCCACACTCGTCACGCCGTCACAGAAGGCCACGCAGTAACGCACCAGCTGGCGCGTGCGGCGCAGGTCCGCCCAACGGCAAGTCTCGGCATACAATTCGCGGCCGCGCTCGTCCAGGATAAGGTCTATCATATTCACCTCGCCGAAGTTCTCGTGGGCAAACTGGGCATAGGGAGCCGTGTAGTCGGCCAGCGAATTCAGGGCCTGGGCGTGGGAGCGCGTGCGCACCTCGTTCAGGTACTGGAAGGCCTTGCCCTCCTGGCCAGCCATATAGGCGGCTTCGGCGGCCATCAGGTACACATCGCTCAGGTGCAGCACCACAATGTCGCGGTAGCAGAAACTGCCGCTCTTTATCTGGGGCGAATTGGGATCGTCGAACTTGCGCACGGTGGTAAGGCCCGGATTGTAGGTGCGCTTGAAGTATTCGAAATCGTTGGTCTTCACGTCCGACACGCTGCCGTCCAGGTTGAAGTCCCAGATGGAGGCATCGGGATAGGTAAGCAGCAGGGCGTGGCAGATGGCCGAACTGCTGCGCTGCTCGAACTGGCTCTGGTGGGCCGCCAGGAAACGTTCCACCGAATCCCGGCTCACGTACCAGGGGAAGAACCGGTCGGCAATGTTCAGCTGGTCCAGCCCGGAGGGATTGCGGTAATAGGCATAGTAGCCCGTGGTGCCCCACTCGCCCGGCGTGTAGTTGTAGATGGTGGTCATAAAGGTGCCGTCGTAGCGGTCGTCGCCCTCGTCCCAAAGGTACAGGCTCTTCCACGAGGTGGCCAGGCCGCCGGTACCCGACTTGAGGCCTTCCACCGCCGGGTCGCCCAGGGCGGCGCCGTAGGCGCTCTGCCGGCTGTTGCCGCCGGTAAGTTCGTCGCCGGGATAGCCGTTGCGCTCGTACTGCACCGAAAAGATCTCTTCCTCGTTGCCTTCGTTATAGGGCGACCACTTGTCGGCAAACGACATAGTAAGGTGCTGGCCGTCAATGGTGGAATCGGCATACTGGAGGGCCTTCTGGAAATACGTCGTTCCCTTGATGGTGAACGTGCCCTTCTGGGCATCCACCAGCTCGGTTTCAACGTCCCAGCCGGCCGCCAGGCACAGCTTGGCCAGCAAGGCATTCACGGCGCGGCGGCTCACCAGGCCGGTATGGCTTTCCTCGGGCAGGGCGGCATCGTCCTTGATGCTTTCCAGCTCGGCTATCACCAGGTCGTACACCTCCTTGACGGGCTTGCGCGGATAGTTGGTGTTGGCGTTGGCAATGTATTCGGTCACGTAGGGCACGGCTCCGAACTGCTGCGTCAGCCAATAGTAGCCCAGGCAGCGGATAAACTTGGCCTCGGCCTCGTACTGGGCGTTGCCGCTGCCGAACTTGAGCAGGGCGTTGGCCTGGTTTATCATCGCATAGGCGTTCTTGTAATAGTTGCTCACGGAACTTTCCTCGCTCGAGAACTTGTAGCTCTGGAAATCGTTCACCGCCGTGCTGCGGGTGTTGGTGTACAGGTCGGTACCCCACTCCGTCAGGTCGGTTTCGTTCACCAGGGGCTTTATGGAGCTGTAGACATACACCCGCAGGGCCTCCACCCCTTCTTCTCCGGACAGGTAGTCCTCGGCCTCGATGTTGGCCTTGTTGACGACGTCCAGCGAGCAGCCGGCCAGCAGCAAGGCTCCCAGGGCGGCACACATCATATATATCGGTTTCTTCATAATAGGCAGTCTTTAAGGGTTAGAACTTTATGTTGGCACCCACCTGGACGGTAAGCGTGCTGGGCGTGTCGCCCTTGAGCGCCGAATTGGCCCATTCGGGGTCGTAGCCCATATAGTCGGTAAACACGAAGGGGTTGGTCACCGTGGCGTACAGGCGCAGCGACGATCCGTGGATTTTGTCCATCCAGGCCTTGGGGAAGGTATAGCCCAGGGTGATGTTCTTCACCTTCACAAACGAGGCGTCGGTGTAGGAGTTGGTGCTTCCCAGCCAGTAGGGCGTGGTCACGCCCGAGTTGGCACAGCCGTTGTTGGGGAAGGGATACGTGCCGTAGTGGGTGGTCTCCTGGTAGACGGGATTTATAAAGGAACCGTCCTCGTTTATGCCGTCGCAATTGAGCAGCGTACCGGCCGGAATGTACCAGTCCACCGTAATCTTGGAACGGCCGCGGTCGTCGTAGTTCAGGTATTCGTTGTAGAAATTCGAGAACACCGTGTAGTTCTGCTTGGCATACACCGTGAACGAGAAGTCCAGGTTCTTGTAGCGCAGCGTGCTGCTGAAACTGCCGATCCAGTCGGGGTCGGACTTGTACACCTTCTTGTCGTCGTCGGTGAATTTGCCGTCGCCGTTCTTGTCCACGATGATGGGGTTGCCTTCCACCCAGCCGTAACAGGCGTTGTAGTAGGCATATTCCTTGACGGTCTCGCCCGGAGTGAAGCCCTTGAGCACGGCAATGTCGTTGTCGGGCACCACCATATCGCGGTCGGACACAATGCCGTCCCACACATAGCCGTACACGTTGTTCACCGGTTCGCCAATGAACAGGTTGCCGGTGGAACCGCCGCTGTAGTAGTCGCCGGTGCCGTTGATTTCGAGCACTTCGTTCTCGTTGTGCGAGAAGGTGAACGTGGTTTCCCACGTCCAGTTGCGGGTAGAAATGTTGGTGGTGGACAACGTGGCCTCAATACCGCGGTTCTGCACCGAACCGATGTTGGTGGTAACCGAGGCGCCGCCGGCTTCGAGCGGCAGCTTGACGCTGTAGAGCAGGTCGGACGACACCTTAGTATATACGTCCACCGATCCGCGGATGCGGTCCTTCAGGAATCCGAAGTCCAGGCCCAGGTTGGTTTCGTGGCTCTTTTCCCATTCCAGATCCTGGTCCACGATGCCCGACAGGGTCTGTCCCTGATAATAGGTGTTACCGAAGGGATAATACATCGTGCTGCTCAGGTAGAGCTTGGTGGCGTAGTCGCCCACGCTGTTGTTGCCGCTCACGCCATACGACAGGCGCAACTTCAGATTCGACAGCCAGTCGGCCTGCATCCAGGGTTCCTCCGACAGACGCCAGGCAGCGGCGGCCGAGGGGAAGGAGCCCCAGCGGTGATCGCCCGCAAAGCGCGAACTGCCGTCGCGGCGGACGGTGCCCGTGAGCATATAGCGGCCGCGGAAGGTGTAGTTGGCACGGAAGGCATACGACATAAGGCGGCTTTCGCTGTAGCCGGTGTTGGAATCGCCGTAGTTGTAGCCCTGGTCGGTGGTGCCGAGCGCCCACCAGTAGGTGCCGTCGAGCACTTTGTTGTAGGAGAAGCGCGAACTTTCGCTGTTGCCCGCATAGTACGACACCAGGCCCATCAGGTTCAGGTGATGGTCGTCGCCCAGCTTGCGGTCGTACACGGCCATATTGTCCCAGGTGTAGGACGAACTGCGGCTGTCGGTGCGGATGGCCGTATTCTGCGATTCGCCGGCCACGGTGCTTTGGTAGTAGCCGTAGCGGCTGTAGCCGAAGGTGGGCGAGAAGGTGGTCTTCACCGACAGGCCCTTGATGGGCTTCAGCTCCAGGAACACGTTGCCCAGCCCGTTCCACGACAGGGTGTTGGAACTCTGCTCTTCCATAAAGATGAGCGGGCTTATCTGCGAGGTAAACTGGTACATATCGGTGTTCAGGGCGTTCTTGTCGCCGGGTTTGAGCCAGGGATCGCCGTTCTCGTCGTAGGGCTGCATAAAGGGATTTATGCGGAAGGCATAGGCCACCGCGTTGTCGCTGGCATAGTTCTGGTCCTTGCGCGACAGGTTCACGTTCACGCCGGCATTAAGCCACTTGTACACCTCGGTTTCCAGGCTGGCCTTTATGTTGAATTTGCTCAGGTCGTCGTTCTTGAATATACCCTGCTCCTCCATATAGCCCACACCAATGTGGTAATGGGTATGGTTGTCGGTGCCGCTCACGGCCAGGTAGTGGTTCTGCTGCAGGCCTTTCTGCAACACAAAGTCGGGCCAGTTGTAGGTCTTGCCCTCGTCGAGCAGCTGAATCATACGGTAGGTACCCTCCTCTACCGTGCCGGCCGACAGCAGGCAGCGCTCCAGATCGTCGTTCACCCACACGGGCTGGCCACCGTTCTGCGAAGCGCCCGCCATATTCAGGAACTTCATGAAGCGGTATTTGTAGAAGTTCTCGCCGTCGGTAAAGTCGGGCATATGGGCGGCCTGGCTCACGCCGTAGTAACCGTCGTACGAAACAACGGGCTTCGAGGCCCGGATGCCGGCCGACGAGCCGCTCTTGGTGGTCACCATCACCACGCCCGCGCTGGCCCGCGAACCGTAGATGGCCGTGGACGAGGCGTCCTTGAGCACGTCTATGCGCTCTATGTCCTGCGGATTCAGAAAGTCTATGTCGCTGCAAATGACGCCGTCCACCACATACAGCGGATTCTGGCTGCTGCTTATGGAGTTCTTGCCTCGGATTTCGATGTTGAAGCTGCTGCCCACGCGGCCCGAACTCTGGGTGATGTTCACGCCCGGAATGGAGCCCTGCAGGTTGGCTATCACCGAGGGCGCGCCCTTGGCGTTCAGCTTAAGGTTGTCTACCGAACTGACGGCACCGGTAAGGTCGGATTTTTTCATAGTGCTGTAGCCCACCATCACGATTTCGTCCAGCAGTTTGTCGTCGGTTTCCATCACCAGCACCAGCGGCTGGCCGTTGCCCACCGTGGCCGACTGTTCCTTGTAACCCAGGTAGGTTACGCTCACTTTCGAATCGGGACGCGTGCCGGCCGGCAGGGTAAAATGGCCGTCGGTGTCGGTCACCGTCACGGCTTTTCCGTCCACGTAGACAGCCACGCCTATGAGCGGTTCGCCGGCATCGTCCTTGACGGTGCCCTTCACCGCCTGCTGTGCCACGGCCGTCGCCGCCGATGCGGAAAGCATCAGCACGAGCATCAGTTTTTTCAAAGCAGCTCTCATATACATACAGGTTTATTTAAGAATTATCTTTTGGGTGGTCTGGCCCTTGGAATGGCTTACCCTTATCAGGTACACCCCCTGAGGCAGGGCCGACAGGTCGGTGGCCGATTCGCCTTGAGCCTGGAAGGTATTCAGGCGCTGGCCGGAAGTAGAATAGATGCTCACCGTCGCGGGCTCCGTCAGCGACAGCTGCAACCGGCGGCCGCTCAAGGCCAGCTGGATATCGGCGGCTACGGGGCTCAGAGCCGTGGCGCTGCGCAGCGAAATGGCGCTAAGCGGAACGCGGGTATAGGCCACGTCTTCTTTGTTGACGGCATAGCCCACATAGAGCCAGTCGCCGTGAATCATCGATTTGGGATAGCTGTAGCCCCAGCTGTTGTTGCCGTTGAACTTTTTTTCGGGCTTGTCGCTCATAGTGCGCAGGGCATAGGCCGTGTTGAACAGGGTGCCGTCGGCGCTCAGCAGCAGGGCCATCGGAACGCGTCCGGCATAGCCGCTGGGATTGCTGGCAATGAAGGCCGTGCCGTCGGGCAGGTTGCCGGCGCTCTGCTTGGCCTTGGAATCGGGCACCTCGGTAAGGTAGGCCGCGGTCCAGTGTTCGCCGCGGTCGGTGCTGACGGAAGCCATCTTCTTGTACGAGACGCTTCCGTTAATCTTTTTGTTGTCGCGGGCCACCATTACAATGGTGTCGGTGCCGGGTTTCACATAGAAACTGGGCTCCATCTCGCGCGACTGGCTGCCGTTGGTTTCGTAGGGGAAAACGCCCTTCTGCCATCCGCGCACGCCCGAGGGGTCGTCGGTGTAGAGAGGGGTCAGGTAAAGTCCGGGCAGCATATGGGCGGCGCAGATAATGCGTCCGTCGGCCAGCTGGTGCGGATCTTGTTCGAAAATGCCTTCCAGAATGCTTCCGTCGGCCATCCGCACGGGCTGCGGTTCCGACCAGTTCAGGCCGTCGACGGAGGTAATGTAGTCGGTTTCCTTGGCGGTACTTTTCTGGGCCCAGACATTGATGTAGGCCACCAGCGTGTCGCCGTTTACCCACCATCCGCCCGAGGAGCAATAGCCGCTGGTGCGCGAATCCAGCTTGGCCGGGGCCGACCAGGTCTGGCCGTCGTCGGTGCTGCGGGAATAGGCCACCCAGGTGTCGTCGGTATCTTCCGAGGCGGCCGAACTCTGCCACATACAATACAGGGCGTCCTTGAACGCGCACAGCACTATGCCGTGGCTGAAGTGGTCGGTCGAGGCCGTGGGGGCAAACACCACGACGGTTTCCTGGCCGGGCGCCTTGGAAAGGCCAAGCGAGTCGGTGTCCTTAAGGTTGAGCAGGCTGTCGGATATGCAGAAGGGTGCCTGGGCCCACATTCCCATTGCAAAGCAGAGTGCCAGGGCAGCGGTAAGTATTTTTTTCATACGGATGGTCGGGGGTCCTTATTAAGGTTTAGGAGGATTCCTGGAGGTTCCTGGAAACCGATGGGGTTCCCGTGGAAATTCCTTGTCCGCGATTTTTAGGGAGAATTGGTTCTAAAAAGTATTTCTTAAATAAAGATGGGGGGCGGCCAGCCGCCCCCCACCTTCACAGTAGTCTTTGGGAAAAATTATTTCACCAGATACTTCTTGCCGTTCATAATCACCAGGCCCTGGTAGTCTTCGCCCACCTTCTGGCCAAGCACGTTGTAACGGATGCCGTCGCACACCGGAGCCTTCACCGTCTGCAGGGCAGACACCTTGCTGGCATCGTAGGGCTGCACCCACACGCGCAGACCAACGGTGAGCTGGTTGTTACCGTCAAAGTTGAAGGAGATTTCGCCTTCGTAGGGATCGTTGCCGAAGTCCACGGTGGCAAACTGGTAACCGGCCTCGTGAGAGGAAGGAGCAATCAGACCGTCGCCCGTACCGAACTTGTCGGCGGGATACCAAGTCGGATAATTTTCATTGGTGTTGTCGATGACGCAGGGATCCAGCGGATACTTGGCCTGGGTAATAATGGTATAGTTGTCCTTCACACCGGCACCGATGGGATCGGTCCAGTCACCGCAGGTAATCATATAGTCCCAGTTGTCGCCCTGGGAATAGCCGAACATTTCCAGCGCATACACCAGCATTCCTTCCGGGAACTTCAGGGTCTGCACCTTGCCCTTACCGCAGTTCAGACCAACCAGATAGTTCTGACGGGTGGTAAATTTGGAGGTGTCGCGGCCGCCTTCGGGCACCCACTTGATGTCGCAGTTGGTGAAAGCCCACTCGGCGGAATTGAAATTGACCAGATCCAAAGTGGAACGGTTCAACTCGTAGTAATACACATCGTCGGCAGCAGCGCTAAAGCTGAATGCAGCGGCCAGAATGGCAAGCGTAAAGATTTTCTTCATAAGCTTTTACGTTTTAAAAGTTGATAATTAGGGTTGTTTGTTATTGAATTTGTTATTGATTGTGCTATTGAATCCTTCCGAAACACAGCGGACAAATGTATACACAATTGTCCGCAATGCAAAAAGATTTTAACGCCTTCCCTTGAGCAAGATTTGGGCATTGGCTTGCATTTTCCGGTCACCCGACTGCGCCCATCCGAGCCTGCCTTTGTCGGCAAGCCGCGAAATGAGCATTATCGCTTCCACCCGGGAGGATTTTTTCGTTCCCGGGCGCGAAATCGCCCTTTCTGCGCCCGACTTCGGGGTCCCTGCCCTTTCCGGGCGCGAAATCGGCTTTTCTGCGCCCGACTTCGGGGTCCCTGCCCTTTCCGGGCGCGAAATCGGCTTTTCTGCGCCCGACTTCGGGGTCCCTGCCCTTTCCGGGCGCGAAATCGGCTTTTC